>JGI12316J15310_10000016_pt12 | contig 126316 bp, 115 predicted proteins | sample MarCyaLeptolynsp_FD_15310 | JGI IMG/M metagenome (IMG submission 15310) | reverse complement strand
AGCCGATCATCGCCGCCGTGAACACCGCCAGCAGGTTGCCCGCCAGCGGCGCGGTCGCCAAGCGCGCATCGGGTTTCCCCGCGACCACCAAGACCACCCCCGTAAACGCCAGCAGAATCCCCAGGAATCGGTTCCGCGTGATGCGGTCGCCGGGCACGACGTAGTGCGCGATCACGTTTGTGAACAGCGGCGCTGCGTTGGTCAGCACGGCCGAATACGCGGCGGTCGTCAGGTGGATACTCCAGTTCAAGAAGACGATCTGCGTGGCGAACAGCGCCGCCAGAATCCACAGCTTCTTCAGCTCGCCAGGGCCGGGCCGCAGTTCCACGTCTCCCGCCCGCGCCCACAGCCAAAGCAGCGGAAGCCCCAACGACATCCGCCAAACCGCGCCCCACACCGGCGGGATCGCCTCCAGCGACACCTTGATGCCGACCATGTTGCCGCCCCACATCGCCGACAGCAGAAGCGCCGTCAGAACGGCGCCGAGGCCGATGGTCTGCGACTTCTCGACGCGCGTCACGCCGCGGCCTGCCGCTCTTCCGTGTGTTTCGGCTGCCGCTTCGCCCGTCGCGTAACGATGATGATTCCGATCGTCACCAGAACGGCGCCGGAGACCAGCCGCGACCCGATCTCCTCGCCAAACAACCAGGCGCTCAACAAGACCCCGAAGATCGGCACCGTGAAGCCGAACATAGAGAGCGTAGACGCACTGTGTCGCTGCAACAGCGTCGTCCAAACGATAAAGCAGAACCCCGCAATCACCGGCCCCTGGTACAGGATGGCGGCCACCGGCGGCCAAGTCACTTCACGTAACGTCATCGGTTCCGTGGCAGCGGCGATCAGCAGGAACGCGGGCACCGCCAGCGTGATCTGCCAAGTCACGGTACGCAACGGATGCGTCTTCTGGACGAGGCCGCGCGTGTAGAGTACGCGAGTCGCGAGCAGAGACGCTGAAACCAACGTCAGAAAGTTCCCCCAGTGCGGATAGGGCGCCAGCTCCGCCGCGGGTCGCCCAAGCGCTAGCCAGCAGATGCCCGAAAAGGCGACCGTCAGCCCGACGGCGCGCTGGACCGTGATCTTTTCCTCCAAGGCGAACCACTGCCCAAACAAGTTCGTAAACAGCGGATGCGAGTTGAGCAACACGACCGCGTAGGCGGCCGACGTCCAGGCCGTGGCGGTGTTCAAGCAGACGATCTGCGCGGTAAACATCGCCGCCAGCAGTCCCAGCCCGCGCCACTCGCCCGGCTCGGGCCACAGTCGCACGCCGCGCCACTTCGCCCACAACGCGACCGCCATCCCCGCGCTCAAGAACCGCCAGAACGCACTCCAGATGGGCGGAAACGTGTCGTATCCGAACTTGATCGCAGCGACGTTCCCGCCCCAGAGGAGCGAGACGAAGAGCGCCAAGGCCGCCGCGGCGGCGCCGAGAGGTTCAGGCTTCATCTAACGGAGCGAACGCCCCGTCTAGAGGGCGTCGCGCAAGATCTCGACCACGTGTCGAGGTCGGCGAGCGGTAAAGTGCGCGATCTGTTGGCGACAGGAGACGCCGGTAATCGCGATCTCGGTTTCCGAATCGGCCGCTTCCACCGCCGGAAACAGCCGCTCGCTTCCAATCTTCTCAGAAATCTCGTAGTGCTCGGCTTCAAACCCGAAAGAACCCGCCATGCCGCAGCAGCCGGAATTGATCTCCGAAACCTCGCAGCCGTCCATCAAGCGCAGTGCGCCCACGGTCGGGCCCGTCCCGATGTGCGCCTTTTGGTGGCAATGGCCGTGAAGCAGCGTCGCCTTCGGCGCATTTCGGAATTTCAGATCGATTTCTCCGATTCTCTGCTTCTCGACCAGAAACTCATCGAGCATCCAGGCGTTGTCGGCGACCTTCTTCGCTTGGTCGCCGGGAACGAGATCGAGGTAATCGTCGCGCAGCGAGAGCAAGCAGCTCGGCTCGACGCCGACCAGCGGCGTGCCTTCCTCGGCTAAGCGCCCCAGCAGACGGATGTTCTTCTCGGCGAGTTTCTTCGCGTCGCCGAGCAAGCCTTTCGAGATCGCGGGCCGTCCGCAGCAGACTTTTTCGGGCAGCACGACTTCATACCCGGCGGCCTCCAGCAGTTCGACCGCCGCCCGGCCCGTCTCGGGGTAGTTGTAGTTGGTGAAACAGTCGTGGAAGAGCGCGACCCTTCCCTTCTCGCCCGCCGCGGGCTTCCGCCGCTGGAACCAACTCGCGAAAGTCTGCTCGGCGAAGGCGGGCAGCGAGCGTTCCGGGTGGACGCCGATCGCCTTCTCCATCACCTTGCGTGTGACGCCCAACCCCATCGCCCAGTTCGAGAATTTTGGGAACAGCGAGCCCCATCGATTGAGGCCGTCGACGTTGCCGAACACGCGCGCCCGCAGCGGCGTCCCGTGTCGCTCGTGGTAGTGCGAGAGGAACTCGTACTTGAGCTTCGCCATGTCGACGTTCGACGGGCACTCGCGCTTGCAAGCCTTGCATTCAAGACACAGATCGAGCGCCTCGTACATCCGCTCGGAGGTGAACTCGTCGGCCGGTAGGTCGCCCGAAATCGCCGACCGCAACAGGTTCGCCCGTCCGCGCGTCGAGTGCTCCTCGTCCATCGTCGCGTGGTAGGACGGGCACATCACGCCGACCTCGCGCTTGCGGCACACGCCGGCGCCGTTGCACATCTCGATCGCGCGAGCGAAGCCGCCTTCGCGCTCGAAGCTCATCTTCGTCTGGATCTGGACGGTCTGATAGTCCGCCCCCCAGCGCAGGTTCTGGTCGAGATCCGGCCCGTTGACCACCTTCCCCGGATTGAGCAGGTTCTTCGGGTCCCACAGCTTCTTCAGCTCAAGAAAGCCTTGGTAGATCTCTTCACCGAATAGCTGCTGATTGTACTTTGAGCGGGCGATGCCGTCGCCGTGCTCGCCGCTCATCGAGCCGTTGTGGCGCATCACGAGATCAAAAACCTCGTCGGCGATCGCGGTCATCGCCCCCACGCCCGCGCGATCCTTCAGATTGATCATCGGGCGGATGTGCAGGCAGCCGACGGAGGCGTGACCGTAATAGCCGCCGTGTGCATCGTGCGTGCCCAGGATCTCGCGGAAGCTGCGCAGGAACTCCGGCATCTCCGCCAAGGGCACGGCCGGATCTTCCACGAAGGCGATCGGCTTGTGGTCGCCGGTGACGCTCATCATGATCCCGAGCGCCTCTTTGCGCGTCTGCCAGACGGCTGCCTGGCGCGCCGGATCAGAGACCTCGACGTAGCCGTAGCCGACGCCCGCTCGCTCGAGCTTCTGCTTGAGTTCTTGGACTTTCGCGAGCGCTTCGGCGTCCGACTCGCCGTAGAATTCGACCACCATCAGCGCGTCGGCTTCCGGGTCAAGGAACGAGATCTTCTCCTTGAAGTCGGCCAGCAAGCGCGCCTTCGAGAGGATGAAGTCGTCGATGATCTCCGCCGCCGCCGGCTCGTTTTCGACGATCGTCGCCGTGGAATCCACAGCCTCGAAGACCGATTTGTAGTGGACGAGCAGCAACGCCTTCGCGCGCGGCAGAGGGACCAGGTTGAGCTTCGCCTCGACCACCACGCCGAGCGTGCCTTCGCTCCCGACGACGACGCGCGCCAGGTTCAGCGGTCCCGGTTGCGACGAATACCCGGCGCCGAAGACGCCGTCGCGCGCCAGCAGTTCATCCAGGTTGTAGCCGGAGACGCGACGCAGGATACGCGGGTACTTTTCGAGAACTTTCTGCTGATACTTGGCGCCGAGCGCGACCGAGTCCCGGTACAGTCGCGCCTCCAAGTCGTCGCCCTTCGAGAGCCTCTCGAACGTGCCGTTCTCCACCGGACGAAAATGCGCCAGCGTCCCGTCGGCCAACACGCACTTGAGTTCGATCACGTGATCAATCGTCTTGCCCCAACGGATCGAATGCGAACCGGCGGAGTTGTTGCCGATCATGCCGCCGAGCGTGGCCCGACTCGCCGAGGAGGTTGCAGGCCCAAAAAGCAACCCGAACGGCTTCAGAAACCGACTGAGCTGATCTTGAACGACGCCCGGCTGGACGCGCACCCAACTCTCCTCGGTGTTCAACTCAAGGATCTGGTTCATGTATTTGGCGAAGTCGATATGGACCGCTTCACCGACGGTTTGCCCCGAAAGACTGGTCGCCCCGCCGCGAGGCAAAACCGGAACCGAGTGCTGATTGGCGAGCCGCAGCGTCTCCTGCACGTCGCCGAGGTGCTTGGGAATGACGGCGCCCACCGGGTCGATCTTCCAGACCGAAGCGTCGGTGGAGTAGAGGACGCGGGAATAGCGATCGAAGCGCGCTTCGCCTTCGATCACCTGCTGGAAGGCTTGGCCTAGTTCGTTCGAGTCGTGCTTCATCAGGAGGCGGCGCGGATGCGGCGTCCCAGCCGTTCCAAGCCCGACTCTATATTGTGATCTTCGACGTTCGAAAACGAAAGCCGAAGGCAGTTCGCGCCGCCGCCCTCGGCAAAGAAAGGCGTTCCGGGGATGAAGGCGACGCGGTCTTCTTCGATCGAGCGCTCGAAGATTTTGAGCGAGTCCAGAGCCGCGTCGAGCTCCAACCAGGCGAAGAGGCCGCCCTGCGGTTTCGTCCACGAAGCCAGACCGAAGAAATGCTTCTGTAGTGACTTCTCCAGCAGCGAAGCTTTCGCTTGGTAGAAGGAGCGCACGCCAACGAGATGATCGGGCATCCATCCGCGACGTACGAACTCGAGGATGAGCTTCTGGCTGAGCGTCGAGGTGCACAGGTCGGCCGTCTCCTTCGCCAGGCCGACGGCGCGCAGGATCGGTTCCGGACCGTGCATCCAGGCGACTCGCAGTCCGCCGGCCAGAATCTTCGAGAACGTTGACAGATAGAGGACGTTCGAGCCGTCGTCGAACGCGCGGATCGGCTTCAGCCGCGCGGGATCGACACCGGAGAAGTAGACCTCGCCGTAGGCGTCGTCCTCGACGATCAGCAGCCCCTCCGCGGCGCACACGTTCAGGAACTCCCGACGCCGCTCCAACGACCAGACGCGTCCCGAGGGGTTTTGGAAGTTGGGGATGACGTAGACGAACTTCGGCGCGGCGCCTGCCGACCGCGCTTCGGCGAGTCGCGCGCGAAGGTGGTCGAGGTCCATGCCGGCTTCGTCCGTCCGCACGCCGAGAGTGCGCGCACGGTAGTTCTGGAAAGCGCCGATCGCGCCGGGAAAGCTCGGGGCCTCGACGAAGACCGCATCGCCCGGATCGATCAGGACGCGCGCGACGAGGTCGAGCGCCTGCTGCGAACCGCTGGCAAGCATCGTCTCCTCCGCGCGCGTCTCAAACGACGCGCGCTCGCGGACGACTTCGATCAGCGCCGGGTCCCCGCGCGTGACGCTGTACTGAAAGAGCTTGCCTCCGAGTTTCGCGACGAGGTCCTGGTAGATCTCGGTCAGTTGCTCGACCGGGTAGGTGGCCGCATTCGGCGACCCGGCGGCGAACGAGATCACGTCGGGCTGATTGACCAGCCCGGTCAGTTTGCGGATCAGCGACGGCTGGAGGACCCGAGCGGCGGCGGAGAGCGATCGCTCGTGGTCCGGCATGGCGTGTTGGCTACGGGCGGGGGTATTGTTGGTCCCGGGGAGTGGAGTTGAACCACCGACCTAGGGGTTATGAGTCCCTCGCTCTAACCACTGAGCTACCCCGGGACGCGGGGCGCGAACACCCCACTTAGCCATCCTATCGGCGGGCCGTCAGGGGTGTCAACGCGCGTCGGGTTCGCTATCCTAACCCGCGATTCCGATGACCAACGCCACCGATCGCCGCACCTTCCTCCAGAACTCCGCCCTGGCCCTGGGGGCGGCCTCTCTGGGCGCCTGCTCGCCCGCTTCCGCCGCCCAGCCCAATCTGCTGTGGATCATCGGCGAAGACTTTTCGCCCGAACTCGGTTGCTACGGCGATCCTTCGGTCTCGACCCCGAACATCGACCGGCTGGCCTCCGAGGGCGTCCGCTACACCCAAGCCTGCATCACGGCGCCGATCTGCTCCATCGCGCGCTCGGCCCTGATGACCGGCCGCTACCAGACCTCCATCGGCGCGCACCACCACCGCAGCCACCGCGTCGACGGCTACCAGTTGCCCGAAGGCGTCAGTATCTTTACCGACCTCTTCCGCGGCGCCGGCTATCACACGTCGAATCTGAAGCAGTCGCCCGTCGGCGGCACCGGCAAGACGGACTTCAACTTCAACCTCGACCAGCAGCCCTACGACGGCGCCGACTGGGCCGAGCGCGCCGAAGGCCAACCGTTCTACGCACAGATCAATTTCTCCGAGACGCATCGCTCGTTCAGCGCGCACCCCAAAACGATCGACCCGGCCGCCGTCGAACTGCCGCCCTACTACCCCGACCACCCGGCCGTACGCAAAGACTGGGCGCTCTACCTCGAAGACACGCAGCATCTCGACGACAAGGTCGGCGCCGTCCTCCAACGCCTCGAAGACGAAGGCCTGGCCGAAGACACCATCGTGTTCTTCTTCTCCGACCACGGACGCGCCATGCCGCGCGGCAAGCAGTTCCTCTACGAGGGCGGAATGGTCATCCCGCTGATCGTGCGCATCCCCGAAAAATTCCGCCCGGCGGGATTCACGCCCGGCTCGACCGACGACCAGCTCGTCAGCCACATCGACATCACCGCGACCTCCTTAGCCCTGGCCGGCATCGAGCGCCCCGCCAATTTCGACGCGCAAGTCTTCATCGGTGAGGAAGCAGCGCCCCCGCGCGAAATCCAATTCTGCGCCCGCGACCGAGCCGACGAGACGCAAGACCGCATCCGCGCCGCGCGCACCGCCGACTGGAAGTACATCCGCAACTACCACCCCGAGCGTCCCTACACGCAGCCCAACCACTACAAAGACACCAGCTACCCGCCGCTCCAGGTACTCAAGCAGTGGAAAGCCGAAGGAAAACTCAACGAGGCCCAGGAGCCGTTCATGGCGGACACGCGCCCGCCTGAAGAGCTGTACGATCTCAACGCCGACCCCTACGAGCTGACCAACCTAGCCGACGATCCGGCCCACGCCGCGAAGCTAGGCGAGATGCAAGCCGCGCTCGACGCCTGGATCGAGGAGACCGGCGACACCGGCGCGGCCCCCGAAGACCCCGTCCCGGTCGAATACGAGTTGCGCAACTCGATCGACGGCTGGGCGACCGCCAGCGGGCGTATGAAGAAGGATGACGGCCGCTTGCAGATGGCCTGGACCGGAAACAAGAACGAACTCCGCGTCCCCTGGGTCGTCGAGGGCGGAGCTCTGGAGTTTCGGCTAAGGATGCGCTCGCCCGACAAGACGCCCGAGTTCTTCTGGGGCACGGTCGAAAACGTCCGCGCGGTCGGCAACCGCCAAGCGATCGACTTCAACGCGAACGGTCAATGGCAGAACGTCCGCATCCCGTTCGAGGTCGCCGCGGACGACTGGTTCTTCGTCGCCGGCTTAGACTTCGGCAAAGGAGACGGCACGGCGGAGATCGATCAAGCCGGGCTCTACCGCGAAGGAAAGCTAGTCCGGCAGTGGAATTTCTCCTAGCGGATAGCTACTTCAGCATTACCGCCGCGCCGCTCTCGATCGACTCCTTCGCAGCCTCCAGAATCTCCACCGCCCCGACGTTGATCTCAAGCGCCATGATGTTATCGACCGGCCGCCCGCTCTCTATTCGGTCGATCATGTACAGGATCGGGTCCGACCGCTCGTCCGCCAGTCGCGCCGGCTCGACCGCCGTCCAGCCCGCCCGCCGTCCAGCGCGCACGTCCAAGCCGTAGCGATTCATCTTCAGGCTCGCTTCGGGACCAAAGAGTTCAAGGTCCTGAAAACTGTGCGGCAGATCCCAACTGCCCTCGAACAGCCCCACCGCGTCCGGCCAGCTCAGCACCATCACCGAGTTGTCCTCGACCTTCGGGAACCGCTCCGGCTGCAAACGGTGAACCTGGGCGAAGACGCTCTCCGGACGGCCCTTGATCCACAACGCCCAAACCGCGTTGTAGCAGCCGAAATCGACCAACGCGCCCGCCCCGTTCTTCTCCGGGTCCGTCAGCCAAGCAAAGAAGTGTTTGCTGCGCGCTCCCTTCGACCCCGGACCTCCGTGGCCGACGATCCCGTGCAAACGTCGCACATCGCCCAGACTCCCGTCGTCGACCAGCCGCTTCATCTGCTGATTCGTCGGCCACCACGCCATCTGATAGTTGGTCATCACCTGGACGTCGTGCTTCTTGGCCAGAGCCGCGATCGCACGGGCATCCGTGAGCGTCGACGCCAGCGGCTTCTCGAAGATCAGGTGGACGCCCCGAGGCGCCGCATACTCGGCGATCTCCAGATGCCGGTTGTTCTCGACGAAAGCCCAGACCACGTCCGGCTTCTGCTCGTCGATCAACCGCTTGTAGTCGTCGACGTAGCGCACGTCGGGCCGCAGCGTCTTGGCGTAGGCGACCAGCTCCGGCTCCGATTCGGCCACGCCCACAAACTCCGCCCGCGCGCCCAGGGCCGGGTTCTGCAACTGGCGCCAGCAGTGGGAATGACGCAGCCCGACAAAGCCGATCTTCGTCTTCGCGACGAGCCCGGGAACCAGCAGTAGAAACGAAAGAAGCGGGAGTACGACCAAGCGCATCCCGCTAGTCTACTGCCCCGCGCTTATTGGGCGAAGCAGTAGAAAAACCCGTTGCCGCCCGTACCTTGCAGGTTCGCCTGCGAGCAGCCGCGCGAGCCGTGAGCCGAGCCCCAGGAGGTCGGATTCGCGCCGCCGCCTTGGCGGTCGTGGTGGCCGACCTGCGCGCTGCCGTCTCCGTTCGAGGTCCAGTCGCTACAAGTATGGTTTTCGCCGTCCATGATGGCGCGGCCTTGGAGATCGGAGCCGGTCAGAATGTCGTGCATGTTCGGGCTGTCGCCGCGGCCGTTCACCACGTCGCCCTTCTCGGTCAGCGAGTTCTCCTTGCTCAGCTTGTTGTTGTCCGAGTGGAGGTCGTCCACGTCTTTCGCGACCATCACGCCCTTGGCGTTGTACCAGGGCCCGGCGCCGATCCGGTCACGAGCGTGTACGGGCTTGTCGCCGTTCGACGCGCTCAGGTAGGCACGCCAAGTCTTGCCGCTGGAACCGGCGGCCTCGGCCAGCTTCGCGCAGTGGGCGTCGGCGCCCTTGAGGCCGCCCAGGTTAGCGCCGTCTCCCGGCCCGGCGCTGGTGATAAAGAAGCTCAGCTCTTCAGCCGCGCATGGGAGCGCGAGCAGCGCCGCGGCGACAAGTAAGGTCGTGGCGCGGGTCCTGGCGCGGGTAAGGGTACGGGTCATCGATTCGTCCTCCAGTTTCCTGCTGTGGTTGAGCGGATGCAGACGCGAGTATAGCCCTTTTGCGCAGTGAGGCTAGAGTGCTCGATCATCGCGCTCCCGCCACAAACTCCAAGCACAGACGGCGCCAAGTCCGTACCCGGCCACATCTTGCCAGTCCGCGGCCCCAGGCCGTAACCCGATTCCTTGCGCCGCCTCGTGCCCCCAAGCGAGCGCCATCGGCGCCCACAGCCAAACGCGGCTACTTCAAGGCCGGTAATCCGCGACGCAGGGGAGGCACATGAAGATATAGACTCCACGCCTTACAGAACTCAACTCAGCCTAGACTCTAGCTGCTTAGCCCGCTGCGGCCCTGGCGCCACTCTCTTTCCGGTCAGAAATCGTCTTCTCGAAGGCCTTGAAGATGATTGGATTGAGAGTGTCTAAGTCTTCTGGACCGTTTATAGCAATCCGGAAGGACGCCCAGGGACTTGGCGCCAAACGTTCGAATCCTGCCGGCACCAGAGACTCTGCGACGGATTCCTCGACGTTGAGTCCGATCCATGGCCGGCGACTCTCAATCACAATACGCGCAATCCACCAAGACGGCTTATTGAAGTAGATAACGAAGTAGCCCGTCGTATCCTTGTAGGCGAGTTCCGTCTCGACCTTACGGTTGAGCGTGGGATCGTAAATCTCTCCCCCTGCTAGAGAAGAGCGGTCGAACTGAGCCTTCGTGATCGCGAAGCAGTCTAGTTCCCGCTCGGTAGTAATAACGTTCGGATGAGATGCGGTTACGTCGTCAGTCGGTTCGCTCTCGGCGATGTCGTCCGCAGACTCGGCAATCTCCGCCTCAACTTCGTTCTCGTCAGACGTATCCGGAGTCGTTACTTGCTCGTCAAGTACCGCGAGACTTCGACGTACGATGTCACGAAGTACGGCCGAGAGAGCGTTCTTGACGGTTGGAGACATCCGTTCGACAACATTGCTCGTAACGCGGCCCTCATACATAGTGCGGTCAGCCAGGACCCACCGGACCAGATTCTCGCTAGGGTCACGGTCGCGTAGATCCAGTTCCTCTCTGAAGAAACGAACCATCTTAGATCGGTAGATCAATTCAGTCGCAAAGTCGCGGATGGCTTCGTGCGAGAACACGGCTTTGTGGAACCGTGCCAAGACCTCAATCCCAGGATCCGGCGAATCGAGTCGAGCCGTATAGAACGGGACCTTGTCCAGTACGTTGATTTCTTCGCTGTCCGTAAAGAACCGGTATTCGATGCCATTCGTAAGAATCGCGAGTGAAACGGTCCGCGTCGAGTTAAAGTATCGGGCGAGTTGACCTTCATGCCCGTCAAGGCTCTCCTCCAAAGACTTAACCTCGAAAAATATGCGCGGCTCGCTGTTCAGTATGACTGCGAGGTCAACCTTCTCTTTCTGTCCAAATTTGCGAATCGCGAAGTCAGCTCCGTACTCGGGGCAAACTTCAGCGGGATTCCATATGTCGTAGCCGAGAGCACGCACCATTGGAAGCACAAGCGCTTGCTTCGTCGCCTCCTCCCCTTTTCCGCGCACGGCGTCGACTCGTCCCAGAGTCTGCTCAATCGTCGTCTGTATCTGTTGGGCGCTCATAGCAAGAACTTATCGAATCACGAACCGAGAACAAGCTGCCCAATAATGGCGTCGCGCTTTCGGCCGTGTCAAGTACATCGGCGACGGGATATTCCGCAAGTCACGGAACCTAGTCGCGGTTGAGACACGGGCTGAGAACCATAGGGGAGTACCCCTTAGGCGGCGTTCTACTCTTCGTGCCGATTTCGCCACAAACTCCAAGCACACACCGCGCCAAGTCCGTACCCCGCCACATCTTGCCAGTCCGCGGCCCCGGGCCGTAGCCCGATTCCTTGCGCCGCCTCGTGCCCCCAAGCGAGCGCCATCGGCGCCCACAACCAAATGCGGTTCCACGACTCTCGGCGACTCAGCGTCAGGCCGGCCGCCATCGTCAGCGTAAAGACGTACAGCCCGCCCGGCAACGAATAGAGCGACCAGTCCGGCAGCCACCGCGCCAAGCCCCCGACAGCGGCCCGCAGTCCGTCCGCCGCGCCGTCTAGCGACAATCGCTCTAGCGACGGCCAGAAATACGTCCCCTTCGGCCGCCAAACGATGCTGATCAACACGCCGACCAACCCCGGAGCGATCACCCCGGCCAACCACGCCGTCAACCGGATCCGCCGTGACGGCTCTTCGATCTCCGCCGCCTCCATCAGCCCAGTTCCGCCATCACCGGCGCATGGTCCGACGCCGTCAGCCCGTCGATCTTCTTGCGGTAGTCGCGGTCGACGACAACCTCGGAGATGCGGCTCATCGCCGGCTCAGTCGCCAGGATCAGGTCGATCCGCAGCCCCTGTTTGCGGTGGAACGCACCGCCGCGATAATCCCACCAAGAGAACTTCTGCTCGTCGGGATAGAGCTTGCGGAAAGCGTCCTCAAATCCCCAGTCGAGCAACGCTTGGAAGCGGCTACGCTCGGCTTCTGTATGGAAGATGCGTCCGCCCAGCAGATCCTCGTTCCACGAATCGATCGGCGCCGGGCAGATGTTGAAGTCGCCGCACAGCACCGTCGGCTTCTCCGCCGCATGTTGCGATTCAAAGTGAGCAGCGAGCGAATCGAGCCAGGCCAGCTTCTTCGGATAGTCGTCGTGCTCGATCGACTTGCCGTTCGGCAGGTAGATCGTCGTGAAGCTCAAGTCGCCCGCCTGCGCCGTAATCAGTCGCGACCCGAACTCGTCCTCGCCCGGCAACCCGCGCTGCGTGACTTCAACAGGTTCTTTTGAAAGAATCGCCACCCCGTTCCACGCCTTCTGTCCGTAGGACGCGACGTGATACCCGGCGGCCTGAAAAAGGGCGTACGGAAACTGGTCGTCTTCGAGTTTCAGCTCCTGCAGGCCGACGAGATCCGGTTGTCGCGCCTGCAGCCAGTGCATGACGTAGTCCAGCCGCGCGCGCAATCCGTTGACGTTCCAAGTGGCGATGCGCATTCCGTCCAGCGTATCGAAGCCGAAGGCCCCGATGCGCTACTCGGCGCGGAGGTTGCGAGCGGGGTCGAGCCGTAACGCGCGACGCGTCGGCCCCCAGGAAGCGGCGACGGCAAGAAGGACGAGCGCGGCGGCGGAAAGGCCGTACGAGGCCGGATCGAGCGAGTCGATCTCATAGAGAAAGTCTTCCGTCAACGAGCGCAGCCAGTAGGCGGCGGTGAGACCCGCAACGGCGCCGACGCCGCAAGCGGGCAACACGCGGCCGAGGGCGGCCCGGCAGACGCCGGTCGCCGTGGCGCCGAGAGCCCGTCGAATCGCGATTTCGCGCAACCGTCGCGTCACCGTGAAGGCGACCGTAGCGAAGATGCCGGAGCCGGCCAGCACAAGAGCAATGACGGCAAACAAACCCACCAGCCCCGCCCGGAAACGATCCTCACCCGACTGAATCCGAAGGGCCTCCCCCTGTGTCATCTCCATGTAAGGCAGGGCGGCGGAGTTGAGTTCCACCGCCATATCCCGAAGCATCGGCACAAGGTTCTTGGACGCGTCGGCAGGACGTGCGGCGATCGAATAGAAGCGGCTCTCGGGATGGTCGATATGCGCGATGAATTCCGGCTCGATCGGCCAGCGCAGATTGACTTGCCGATGATCCGCGACCACGCCGATGACCGTGAAGAACTCCCTGTCCTCGAACATCCCCAACCGAATCGACTTTCCCAGAGCGCTCTCGCCGGGGAAGGCGATCTGCGCCAGGGTCTCATTGATCAAGACGCTGCGCGCGTGTCCGTCGCCGGGACGAAACGATCGCCCCTCCAGCAGCCTTGCTCCGACGGCCTCGAGATACCCCTCGCCCGCGAACCGCTGCATCGTCATTCTGGCGAAGTTCAACTCTCGCCTCTCAGCCGGGTCGTCGGGCAAGGGCGGATCATCAGGCAGCTCGAAGGAGGACCCCACCGAGAAGCCCATCAACGGCGCGCCGGCCGACAAAGACGCAGTACGCACCGCGGGGTTCGAGCGAACTCGCTCCAGCAGCTCTCGAAAGTAGGCTTTCCGCGAGTCCTCGGACATCGAATGAGGAAGGCTCGTGAAGAGGTAGGCCGTCTCGGGCGCGTAGACGCCCGCATCAGCCGAGCCCAATCGCACCAGACTGTGCAGCAACAGTCCCGCTCCGGTCAGCAAGACGGCGCAGAGCCCGACCTGCACAGCCGTCAAGGCGCCCAAAGACAAGACGACGCTGCGACCTGCCGTAGCCGTGGCGCTGCGCCGCCGAATCGTCTCCCAGGCATTCTGTCCGAGCGCAGACCATGCCGGGGCTAGACCGGCCGCCAGCCCCACCGCAACGGCCGCCGCGAAACCGAAGACGAGCACGGACTCGTCCACCGCGATCGCTTCGGCGCGAGGGAATCGTTTCGGCAGAGCCGCAGTCAAGATTCGTACGCCGCCGTACGCCATGAGCAGTCCCGTTGAGGCGCCGCCTGCCGCCAGCAGCAACGACTCGGAGAGCGCCTGGCGCAACAGCGACGGTCGTCCCGCCCCCAGGGCCAAACGAACCCCCGTCTCACCTTGGCGCTCAAGCGCTCGCACCAGCAAGACGCCGGCCACGTTGGCGCACGCAACTAGCAAGACGAGGCCAACCGCGCCCCAGAGCAACAGCAACATCTTCTTGACCGGACCGACCAGGCGTTCCGCAAGGAGCGTGATGCTCGCCTTCGGCTCCCGCATCCGACGGCCGTACACGCTGTCTCGGTTCTTCTGGAGGATCGCTTCCAGTTCGTGGAGCGCCTCTTGCTCGGAGACGCCGTGTCGGACGCGACCCAGCACCTTCGTGGCCATCATCGCGCCGCCCTCGCGCACCTTGGTTTCGTTGATGCGCATGGGATGCCAAACGTCAGTCTCCGACAACCGACTGAGTTCGGCGGGAGCGACGCCGACGATCTCGTAGGCCTCCTCGTTGAGCACGATCGTCTCGCCGAGGACGCCTTCGTCGGCGCCGTAGCGATTGCGCCAGTAGCGCTCGGAGAGCATTACGACGTTCGGCGAATCCAGGTCGCCGTCGCGAGCCGTGAACCCCCTCCCAATGAGAGACCGGACGCCCAACGTCGAAGGCAGACTCGTGGTGACGAACGTGGTGCGCACCGATTCGGCTCGGTCCTCCCCGTAGCGCGTCAGGGAGCGCGCTCGCCAGGCCTCGACGGCTTCAAACAACTTCGACTCGTCCCGCCAATCGAGGAAGTGCGGTTCGAAAGCGATCTCCTGCCGTGACATCGGATGACCGGGCTTGCCCGGCGTGCGGATGGTCAAACTATACAGCCGCTCCGGCTCGACGAACGGCAGCGGCTCCAGCAACACCGGCCGGACGACCGAGTACACCGCCACGTTCGCCCCAACCCCCAACGCGATCGCAAGCATCGCCACCAGACTCGGCCCCGGCGTACGAGCCAACGATCGCACCGCCAGACGCAAGTCCCGCCGCACGCCCTCGAACCGCTCCGCAAAACCCGACGCGACGAGATCGGCGACCACTCCAAAGGACGCCGGGTGCTCCCCGACCTCTTCGGCATAGCGCGCCCGCAGCGCACGCGGGAAAGCCAGCAGCGCCAGCCGGACGAGCAACCTCATTCCGACTCCAGCAGCTCCAAACGCCGCGCCGCCGCGACCTGCTCGTTCAGCCGCTCCGCTTCCGCGACCAAGACGCGTCGGCCCAGCGCGGTCAGCCGATAGAGGCGCCTACGCGCATCGTCCCCCGCCGGCGCCCTCCGCTCCTGGATCAATCGACTGTCCAGCAACCGATCGAGCGCGCGATAGAGCGTCCCCGGCAACAGCTTCACGCGCCCGCCCGAACGCTGCTCGACGGCCTGCATCACGGCGTAACCGTGCAAGTCGCCCTCGGCCAGCGCCAACAAGATCTCAAACACCGCCGGAGTCAGCGGCAGAAACGCGTCAGGGGTCAACGGCATACTTCCCAGTGAATATATTCATAGGGAATCTATTTGTCAAGAGGCGTTTCTAGTTCCTCGATCAACGCCGCAATCCGTTCCACTTCGGCGCGAATCTTGACCGAGACCTCCGAGGGCTCAATCAAGCCTTCGCGCAATCCGCGAGCGACCTGCCAATCCGCGTCTCCGCTCGAATAGAACAGGTACAGCTCGCGCGACGGCCCGTCGTGGAACTTGTGGATGCGATCCGACAGCTCGAAGCCGTCGATCTCTTTCGCCCGCCATTGGGCGAAATCCGCCTCCAGTTTGGCCAACTCCTGATCGAGAGCGCGCTCGCAGACGACTCCGGCCGTCTCTCGCAGTTCTCTCCTAAGCGGCTTAGAGTAGGCCTTCATGGCGGTTCCCTCGCTACTGTTTCTTGCGTCCGTAGAACAGATCCCGTCCCGCGGCCAGCGCCCTCATCTTGCGGTCCGCCACCGAACGGCCCAACATCCAAAAACCGCAGTCGGGGTGGATATAGCGAATCCGCTCTTCGCCCAGAATTTCCGCCGCATGCTCGATGCGATCGGCGATCAGATCCGCCGACTCCACTTCGTTGTCCTTGATGTCGACCACGCTCAATCCGATGCCGATCTTCGGATCGAGGTCCTTCAGCAGCGGCAGCTCGTCGTAGCCGCGACGCGCAAACTCCAGCACGTAATGGTCGACGTGCAGCCCGTTCAGCAGCGGCATCAACGACTCCCACAGCCCCTTCTGGATCGTCTGGCCGCCGTAGTTGCCGAAACAAATATGGCAGCCGCGCACCGTCTCCAGCCCGTCAAAGACGTGGTTCAGCGCGGCGACCGCCCACTCGGTGTCTTCAGGATGGCCGGTGATGTTCGCCTCGTCGATCTGCACCACGTCGGCCGGGATGCGCGCCAGCTGATCGCGCAACACCTCCGCGATCGCGAAGGCGACCTTGTCGTATCCGCCGTAGTGTCGATCGGTCAGCGTCTTGGCCAACATGTGCGGCCCGGTGCAGGTGAACTTCAGCGGCTTCTGCGTCAACGCGCGCGTCAAGTCGTAGTCGGCGGGCAGATTCAGCGAGCCCTCGCCAATTTGGTCGTGGACGATCCCCGCAGGCGCCGAGCGAAACGTCATCCCCTGATCGGCGCGAAATGCGTCGAGATCGGAGATCGAATACTTCGTCCGCACGCCTGAAAACTGACTCACGAAATAGTCGATCATCCCGTTCGTTTCCGGATGCGACGGGTCGAAGCGTTGCAACTCCCCGTCGGCGACCAAGTCGACGCCGGCGAGTTCTTGTGTCTTGAGGACGACCGCGATCGCGTCCTCCAGCGTGGTTCGGGACGTGTCCCCGTAAAGCCAGCGCGGGATCGGATAGGAGCCGACGACGGTCGTTTGGATAGGCATTATCGATAAACATTGTACGCCGATCCGAGACCCGACGTGCGAAGCTGACTGCGTGCTTCCGCGAGTCGGCGTCTCGGCCTGCCTACTAGGCGAAAAGGTACGTTACGACGGCGGCCACAAGCGCCAAGACGACCTGCTCAAGCGACTCGAAAGCCGCGTGGAATGGGTCTCCGTCTGTCCCGAAGCCGAGCTCGGCCTCGGCGTCCCCAGAGAGACCATCGGACTGGAAGCGATCGACGGCGGCGTTCGCCTCATCGCCAACCGGACACGGCGCGACCTGACCGACTCGATGCGCGATTGGGCGCGGACGCGCCTCGACCAATTGGACGAACTGTGCGGCTTCGTCTTCAAGGCCCGCTCCCCCAGTTGTGCGCTGCGCTCCGCGCCGGTTCAGGGGGAGACCGAACCGTCCGACGGCGTCTGGGCGGAATCCGTCAGGTCCAGATTCCCGTGGCTTCCCTTGGCCGACGAGACGCAACTGGACGCCGCCGCTTCGGCCGAGCATTTCCTGTTCCGCGCCCAGGAATGCCGCGGTCTCAACGAGCTGTTTCGCGAAAAATGGACATCCAACGACCTCGTCGAATTCCACACTTCGTCCAAGCTCCTCCTGCTCGCACACTCGCCCGAAGCCTACGCCGCCCTCGGCCGCATGGTCTCGCACCCGCGCCCGACTGCTGAGTTCGAAGCCGCCTACCGAGTCGCCTACATGGCCGCCGTCGGGACCCCGCCGACGCCTGGGCGCGAAGCCAACGCCCTAGCCCACGCCTTTGGCTACTTCTCTGAAAAACTGCCTCCCGAAGAGCGGCAAGCACTCGCCTCCCAGATCGACGCCGTCGCGCGCGGCGCCGCCTCCGCAGACGACCTCAAGCGACGCCTACGCGCCGAGGCGGAGCGCTTTCAGATCGACTATCTGGTCGAACAGCGCTATCTGGGTTAGCGCAGGAACTCTTCGAGTTCTACCCGCTGGTCCGTCTTCTCGTCGCGATACTTCACGATCACCGGCGCGGCCAACGACAGGTTCCACTCCTTGCCCTTGCCGGACGTGATCGGCCGCGAACCGGGAACCAGCACCGCGCCTTCGGGAATCACCAACGGGTCGTCGCCCGCGGCCCGCAGCACTTCCCCGCGCACCAGGTCGTACACCGGCGTCGACCGCGTCAGCACCACCCCAGCCCCGAGCACCGCGTTCGCCTTGACGATCGTCCCCTCATAGACGCCGCAGTTGCCGCCCACCAGCACGCCGTCCTCAATCACCACCGGTAACGCGCCCACCGGCTCCAAGACGCCGCCGATCTGCGCCGCCGCCGAAAGATGGCAGCTCTTGCCGATCTGCGCGCACGACCCGACCAGCGCATGCGAATCCACCATCGTGCCGTCGCCCACATAGGCGCCCACGTTCACGTACATCGGCGGCATGCAGGTCACGCTCTTACCCAGGAACACGCCGTCGCGAATCGACGAGCCGCCCGGCACCACGCGCACGCTGTCTTCAAGTTCGATCGTCTTGGGCGGATAAGTCGACTTGTCGAAGAACTGCATGCGGGCCCCGGGCTCGTTCATCTCGACCGTCCGCCCCATGCGGAAGCCGAGCAAGATCCCGCGCTTGACCCACGGGTTCACCCGCCAGCCGTGCGGCGCCGATGCGTCCGGCTCAGCCGCACGCGCCGTCCCCGAGTTCAGCGCCTGCTTGAACTCCTGGAACGTCTCCAAGTCGGTGTGGTCATAGCTCTCGGGAGCTTTCTGGAAGAGTTCGTCGATCTGTTCAGCCAGCATGGACCGACCAGTTTCGCACGCCGACGGCGTCTCGCGGGGAGGCCTACTTGCGGTCCGGCGTCCAAGCGCCGATCAGCGCCTCTTCGTCGCTTTCCGTATCGCTGACGTCGCCGACGCCCGTCAGCAGCCGACAAGGCTCGCAACGTAGTTGGAGCCATTCGCCCGCGTCGAAGAGCGAAGGCGAAAGTGGCTTTCCGCAACAAGGGCAAGGCCGCGTCGCCTCCGTCGCCGGATCACTCGTGAACCCGCGCATCAGCCAATGGTAGGTCGGCTTCCCGGTCGCCGCTTCGATCCGCTCAGCGAGGTCTTGGGCGCAGAGCGACAGGTGGCTCTCCGGGTCGGCCAGGGCGCGATAGGCGGTCATCTCCAGGTCGCCGCTGTCGAGCCAGGCGTCGTCGTAGAGGTGGGCGCGGCGGCCCCATGTGACCAGCTCGTCGATCTCCAGCGGCCGCAGCGGAAGCGTGTAGATTCGCACGGCTTCCCCCTTCGGCAGCGTTCGAACCGGGGCGATCTTACTAGGCGTGAGATAGAGCGCCTCCGCGTCCTGCCAATGGACGACCGGATCACCCGTCTCCCCGATCAACTCCCAGCCGACCTCGCCCAACGCCTCCAGCTTGCGGAGTTCCTCAAGCGCTTGATCGGAGTGGAATCCCTTCTCCAGAGCGTCACGACCGGTCAGCCGAACGTAGCAATGGAAGTCGCCGCCGACCCAAGTCCCCAGCTCCTCGCCGACGACTTGCCCCTGCCGATACAGGCAAGCGACGTACCCGGAGGCCTGGTTCTCAACGCCCCATCGATCGGCGCCCGCCTTCGGCCGAACCTCCAGGCGTGCGAGCTGCATACGCCCTGCTCAGTCCGCGGCCGCCGAGTCCGCTTCGAGCAAGCCCGTCTCGGCCATCGCCCGATCCATCGTCGCGCGGCTCTGGTCGGTGATCGGAACCATCGGCAGCCGATAGTTCTCTTCAAGCAACCCCAGCTTGGCCATCGCGTACTTCACCGGCCCGGGGCTCGTCTCGCAAAAATTCGACTCAAGCAGCGGCAGCCACTCCTGATGCACCTTCAGCGCATCGTCGAAGTGTCCTTCTAGCGCCATCTCGCACAGCGTCGACATCTCGGCCGGAATCTCGTTCGACGCCACCGAAATCAGTCCCTTCCCGCCGAGCGAGATCAGCGGCAACGCCACCGCGTCGTCGCCTGAAAGCACAGCCACGTCGTCCGGCAACTCGCGGCACATCCGCCCCATTTGGCCGATGTTCCCCGAGGCCTCTTTGAGCGACGTGACGTTCTCGATCTCCGCCAGCCGCACCATCTCCTCGACCGTCACGTTGCGTCCCGTGCGCCCGGCCACGCTGTAGACGCAGATCGGCAACTTAGTGGCGCCGGCCAAGGCGCGGTAGTGCTGATAGAGGCCCTCAGGCGTCGGCTTGTTGTAGTAGGGCGTCACGGAAAGCAGCCCGTGCGCGCCGAGCGATTCCAGTTCGCGCGCCATCCCAAGCAAAGCGGCCGTGTCGTATCCGCCGCAGCCCGCCATCACCGGCGTGTCGCCCGCTTCTTCAAGCGTGATCTCGACCACCCGCAGGTGCTCTTTCTTGGTCAGCGTCGGGCTCTCGCCGGTCGTGCCGCAGGGTACGAGGAAGTGGATGCCGGCCTCGACTTGTCGCTGAACGAGCTTGCGCATCGCCGCCTCGTCCAACGCGCCGTCGCCCGTGAAAGGCGTCACCAGAGCCGTACCGCATCCTTCAAACTTCGTCATCGTATTTCGCCTTTCAATAGGGTAGCCGAAGCTCGTTGGAGCCCATCAACACGCCTACAACGTCTGTTCCCATATCGTCGAGAACTCAAAGAACCCGCGCCGTCCGTGAACCCACTTGGCCGCCCGCAACGCCCCGCGCGCAAACCCCTCGCGCCCGCGAGCCGTGTGCTTCAGCTCGATCGTATCCGCCTCGGAATCAAACCCGATCTTGTGCGTCCCCGGTACCGACCCGACCCGATTCGTCCCCACGTCGATCGACCGCTCGTAGCCCGACTCCCGCATCACGTCCAGCAACCGCAGCATCGTCCCCGAAGGCGCGTCCTTCTTGTGCTTGTGGTGCGCCTCCCAGGCAAAGGCGTCGTAGTCCTCCGCCTTCGCCAGCGCCTGCGAAGCGGCCCGAATGATCGCGTAGAAAGCGTTGACGCCGACAGAAAAATTCGCGCCGTGGACGAAGCCCGTTCCGGCCTTCTCGACCGCCGCCTGAACGTCGCCCAGGCGATCATGCCAGCCGGTCGCGCCGACCACGGTATCGACGCCCAACTCCGCGAGCTTCACGGCATTGTCAGCCACCGTCGAGGGCAACGAGAAGTCGATCGCCACGTCGACCTCCTCGAAATTCGCCGGCGTCAATCCGGCGCCGTCCAGGTTGTTGTCGACGTCCAACTTGAGCACGACCTCGCAGCCCGCCTCCGGCGCCAGCCGTTCCAACATGCGGCCCATCCGGCCGTAACCCACCAGGGCGATTCGTAAAGGCGTGCTCATGTCGCTCAACCAAAGACCGCGGGATCCACGTCCGCGAAAAACTCGCCGTGCAGTCGCCGCACGACCTCGTCGAGATCGTTTTCGTCGACCACGAAGCTGACGTTCAGACGCGACGCTCCCAGAGAGATCATCGCAATGTGGATATCTTCCAGCGCGGTGAAAATTCTAGCCGAGATCCCGTCAGTGTGGCGAATCCCCTCGCCGACCACGCAAACGATCGCCTGCCCGTTCCGACGAGACACCTCAGCCACCTGCTGCTCTTCAATCTCGCGGATGATCTCCGCCAGGCGGCCCGGCTTGTCGACCGTCATCGACACGCTGACCTCCGACGTCGTCACCATGTCGACCGCCGTCTCGTACTTCTCGAACACGTTGAAGACGTGCGCCAAGAATCCGTGGGCCATCAGCATGCGAGTCGAGCGGATGTCGACCACGGTGATGTTTTCTTTGTAGGCGATCGATTTGACCACCGACGACGACTCGGGCGTCTCTTCGACGATCAGCGTGCCTTCCGTCTCCGGTCGCCGGGAGTTGAGCACCCGAATCGGAATCTCCTTCTCGACCGCCGGACGCATGGTCGAGGGATGCAGCACCCGCGCGCCGAAGTAAGCCAGCTCGGAAGCCTCCGCGAACGATAAGACGCGGATCCGGTGCGCCTCCTTCACCAACGACGGATCGGCCGTCATCACCCCGTCCACGTCGGTCCAGATCTCCACCTCTTCCGCATCCAGCGCGGCGCCGACCAACGACGCCGTATAGTCGGATCCTCCGCGCCCAAGCGTCGAGGTCACGCCCTTCAGCGTCGAGGCGACAAAGCCGCCCATGATCACCGCCCGCCCCTCGCCGACCAGCGGCGCGACCGTCGTCTGGAGGCGACGCTCCGTCTCTTCCGTCACCGGCTCGGCGGCCGTGTGAGCGTCGGTCGTAACGATCACTTCGCGCGAATCCACGCGCTCGGCGATCACCCCGGCGCTGCGAATCGCCAGCGTGACGACATAGCTCGAGAGCCGCTCTCCGAAACTCGAAATCGCGTCGATCGACCGCGGAGTCAGTTCGCCCATCACCACCAGACCCTTCACCAGCGCGTCGAGCTCCTGGAAGTGCTCGTCGAAGAACTCCTTCAGCGCGTTGAGGTCCTTGGCCGGAGCGACCGCCCGCGCCTGCTCCACGTGGTACGCCCGAAGCTCGTCCAGCAACTCCAGCGCGCGCGTCCGATCGCCGCCGGCCGCCGTCCGCCCGATCTCCAGCAGACGATCCGTCGTCTTGCCCATCGCCGAAACGACCACCAGCGGAGAGCGCTTCGCTCGCGACGCGACAATCGCCGCAATCCTCTCAAGCGCAGCAGCGTCTTCCAGCGACGTGCCGCCGAATTTCATCACAATCATGGCAGTGGAATGAACGCGCGCCGTCAGGCCTCGCGTCTGTCCCCATTATCGCCCAAGAACCGGGCTTTCGGAGCGCGTACAATCGGGAGCGATGAGCTGGCGCATCGACGGCCGCGGCATCCTCCGCTGGGAACCGTGGGAGCGGTACGCTTGGCTCCGTCACGGCTTCTCGACGCGCGCGGCGGGCGACTTCCGCGATTTGCCGCCTGAGAACGTACCGCCTAAATTCGGGGCCGAGGGATTTCGCGCGGTCTCGGTGCGCCAGATCCACTCGGATATCGTGCGGCGCGTATCGGAAGCCGCCGTCGCCGTCGACCCTCCGCTCGGCGGCGACGCGCTGATCGGCGAAGAAGAGGATCGTCTGCTCGGCGTGCGTACCGCCGACTGCGGCGCGGTGCTGCTCGTCGATCCGCCCATCCGCGCGGTCGCGGCCGTGCATGCAGGCTGGCGCGGCGCCGCCGCCGAGATCGTCGGGCAGACGGTCAGACGCATGATCTTCGAATACGGCTGCCGCCCCGAGCGCATGGAAGCGCTGATCGGGCCGTGTATCGGCGCCGGCCGCTACGAAGTCGGCGAAGAGGTCGCCGAAAAGTTCGACCCGGCATACATCCGGCGACCGGACGGCGCGCCCCGGCCGTTCCTGGATCTCGCCGGGGCGAACCGCGCGCAACTCCTCGCCGAGGGGCTGCCGACGGAGAACATCGTCTCCGCCGGCATGTGCACTCACCGCCGAGAAGAGCTGTTCTTCTCCCATCGCCGCGACGGCGCGGCGGCCGGTCGAATGCTCAGCGTGATCGGCGTGGCGTCGGGCAGCTATCGCGACTGACTGACGGTCTTCTGCTTGGACAGCCGCGCCGCCGTCTTGATCAGGAAGACCAACTCGCTGCGGCGACCGTCGGCGTCTTCCCCGCGCGCGCCGTCAGCCAGCTTCGCCGCCTGCTCGTAGCTCGCATCCGCACGGAACTCCGACTCGCGCAGCAGCATCCCGAACTCAGCGACCGCGGCCGAGAAGCGCAGCCGGTCCGACGCAGCTTCGATCGCCGTGTCCGCGTCCTTGGCGACGACCGAGAGCAAGCGGCTACGCGAAGCCCGCGGATCCTTGTAGCGGATGCGGACGTGGAACAGCTCGTCGGGATACTGCGTGCCGGGCTTCGGGTCGTCGCGGACTTGGTAGCGCAGGCCGTCGTCCTCCGCATCGTCCTTCTTGTCGGCCTTGGTCGGCTCGATCTCATACAGCGCGGTGACGACATGACCGGCGCCCATGTCTCCGGCGTCCTTCTTGTCGTCGTCAAAATCTTCATCCGCCAGCAGTCGATTCTCGTAGCCCACCAGCCGATAGCGAGCGACGCGCGCCGGGTTGAACTCGACTTGCAGCTTGACGTCCTTCGCAACCGTCAGCAGCGTCGCGCCGATCTGCTCGACCAACTGCCGCCGCGCCTCCAGCATGGAATCGACGTAGCCGTACTGTCCGTTGCCGTGGTCGGCCAGCTTCTCCATCTTGGAGTCCTTCAGGTTGCCCGTGCCGAAGCCCAGCACCGAGAGGAAGACGCCCTCGTCGCGTTCCGTCTCGATCAACCGAATCAGCTCCGAGTCGGTCGATACGCCGACGTTGAAGTCTCCGTCCGTCGCCAGAATGACGCGGTTGTTTCCGTGCTCGAAGAAGTTCTCTCGAGCCGTCGCGTAGGCTTGCCGAATGCCCGCCGCGCCCGCGGTCGACCCGCCCGCTTGCAACCGGTCGAGCGCCGCGAGAATGACGTCCTTCTTCGAACCGGGCGTCGAAGGCAGCACCAGCCCGGACGCCCCCGCATAGGCGACGATCGCCACGCGGTCTTCCGGACGCAGTTGCTCGGTCAGCAACGCGAAACCCTTCTTGAGCAGCGGCAGCTTGTCCTCGCTCATCATCGACCCCGAAACGTCGAGCAAGAAGACGAGGTTCGCCGGCGGCAGATCCTTCGCATCGACCGCCTGCGAGCGCAGCCCGATCCGCGCAATCTTGTTCTTCGCGTTCCAAGGGCACTCAGCAACCTCGGTCGAGATCGAGAAAGGCGTCTCGCCCTCGGGCGCCGGATCGTCGTAGCGGAAGTAGTTGACCAGCTCTTCAATCCGCACGGCGTCTTTTGGCGGTATCGTACCGTCCTTCAGAAAGCGACGAACGTTGGCGTAGGAAGCGGTATCAACGTCGATCGAAAACGTCGAGAGCGGCGTCCGGCGAGCCTTATGAAACCGGTTCTCCGAGATGTGTGCATAGTCCTCGGTGGAGACCAGAACGGACGCCGAGCGCGCCTTGCGCCCGCGCCTACCACGTGGAATGGCAATGCCCGATACCTGCGTCTGCAAGATCGGCGCGGATCCGCGGACGTCGATCGTTTCCGTCACCGAACCGACCTCCAGTACAACGACGTTCCAAGCCTTCTTCCCCGGCTTCACCTCGACCCGCAACCGCATCGTGTTGAAGCCCGGCGTCTCGACCTCCAACACGTACTTGCCGGGCGCCAGGCTCATGACCGCGTAGCGGCCAAGCTGATTGGCGGTCTGCTTGGCGACCGCGCTTCCCTCCGGCGTGGTGACCGTAATCGTAGCCCCGGGAATCACCGCGCCCGTGGCGTCCTGAACCTGTCCCTCCAGCGAACCCAACGTCTGAGCGGCGCCGACCGAGACCGCCGCAAGCAGACACACAAATACCGTAGCGATGATGCGAGACATCGTTCCCTCCCCGTTCCTTTCAAACAACCCCATGCACGCTCTCACGCGCCCCTGCCGAACTTACGTTCGTTACGCAAGAAAGGGTTCAGCGCCGAGAAAAGTCTGGGATTCTTTCCACGCCTTGTTAACCTGACGCGGCCCTCAGGCGTTCTAGCCGTGTTCCCGTCGCCGGGGACCTGCACGACAGAAAGGAGACGCTTCGTGGATATCGGATACAGCCTCGTCCTGCCCCTGGCCGGACTCGCCCTCACCGCCTACATCATCCGCTTCGCATTTCGGGCCGAGACGGAAAAGGCGGAGGCGCAACGCGACGTACAAGTGGCCCTGCTCGACAAGTTCTCGTCGGGCGAAGAGATGACTCGGTTCATCTCCACGGAAGAGGGCAAGGTATTGATGGACCAACTCGCCGCGCCGTCGAACAACGATCCCAGGCGGCGGCTCGTCGGCGTCATCATCGGCGGCTGCGTGATGCTGAGCCTCTCCGTCGCCTTCTTCGTCCTTTCCTCGGTCTTTGACGGTCAACTTAGCCGGTTCTTGGTCATTCCGGCCGTCGTCACCGGGGCGCTTTCGCTCGGACTCTTTCTGGGCGGGTTCGCCACCTATCGTCTCTCCGCAAAGCTGGGACTCATCCGGAGTCGGTAGGCGTTGGAGACCGACGGCCATCTAACGCGCGACGAGATCGAGCGGCACTACGCCGCCCTCGGTCCGCGTCTGCTGCTCTACCTAGAGCGACGCACCGGCGATCCCGCGCTCGCGGGTGATCTGCTCCAAGACGTCTTCCTCGGCTTACTCGCCTCGCCCATCCGCTCCGGCGCCGACGCGGAGATCAAGAGCTACCTATACCGCGCGGCGTACTCTCGCCTGGTCGATCACGCGCGCCGTAGCCGGCGAGATCGCGGTCGGCGAGCCTGGCTGTCGATGGAACCCGTGTCCGCGTCCGCGGCAGACGGAACGGACGTGGAGCGGGCGTTCCGCAACCTGCCCGCCAGAGACGCCTCGCTGCTCTGGCTGGCCTACGTCGAAGAGATGACCCACAATGAGATCGCGGAGGTGATGGCAGTGAAGACCGCAAGCGTGAAGGTGCTCCTCCACCGAGCCCGCAAGCGGATGCGCGCCGCCATGATCGCCGGCGGCCTGGCGCCGGAGGGCGCGCGATGAGCGAATACGACGACAAACGTCTCTTGGCGGAGCTGGCGGAATCAGCCCCCGTGGTTCCGTTGCCCGACGTAGACCGATTGTGGGCGCGCCGGCGACTGGAAGAGGAGTTCGATCGACGGCGGCAGGCGGTTCGTCCCCTGGTCTGGCTCAACGTTTCCGTCCGGTGCGCGGCAGGATTCGCGGCAGCCGCCATCCTAACCTGGTTGAGCTAGTTCCTAGGGGAACTCGAACACCTGCGGCTCGGTCCCCGCCGGACACAACGGAGTGACCGTCACCTCCGTCTCCAGCGTGTTGCTGCGGTTCCCGGCGGCGTCGATCAGCGTCAACGTCGCAATGCCCTCGCCCGGGACGGCCTGGTTCTGCTGGAACGTCGGCGTTTGCCCGAGTCGAAACTCGCCGTTCACCACGCCCGGAAAATCGAGCGGCGAGCCCGCCAGCACATAGGTGCAAACGTTGTCCGAATCGGTCGCCTTCAGCTCGACTTCCGTCTTCGCGCTCGTATCGATGTCGCCCGTCCAGATGATGTTCGCGTCTGGTGCAAAGAAATCGAACTGCGCCCCCAGTACCAACCCGAGAAAACCGCCCGCCGACGCGCTCAATTCAAAGTTCGAGATCGTCAGCGTATCCGGCAGCCCTTCCATGATCGAGAACTCCAGCGCGTTCGACAGGCCGTTCGCCGAAGTAGCCCGCACCATGCGCATCCCCGCCTCGGCGTCGGCCGCAATCGTGATCTCCGCCGACGAATCGCCCGAGTTGAACGCGCCGACCGTCACGCCCGTCGCGGGCTCGAACGTAATCCCCGTCGCCGCTCCCAGTTCGCTTCCCTGCAAGGTCAACGTGAACGTCGCGCCCTGCGCCGCCGTCGACGGATCAAGCCCCGTCAACTGCGGAACCGGCGTCAGCACAGGCCCGCCGAAGGCGATCTCAACCGTGTTCGCCGCCGTCCCGTCGACGAGGATCCGGACCACCACGACGCCGCGACCCGAGAGCGCCTCGATCGGCAACGGCCCAATGTTCAACTGATCAAGCGCCTCGAACTCGCCCTGCTCGCCTGCATACGCCACCGGCACGTCGACGCCGTTAACGGTCGCCGTCACCGCCGCGAGCGAGGTCCGTCCGCGAATGCCCGTACCGAACAGCAGCAGAAAGTATTGGCTGCTCATATCGCTGATATCGAAAGCAACCGGCGCGCGCTCGGCCGTCGCGGTCTCGAACAGCAGATCCGCCGTCGCCGCGCCCTCGGCGGGGAACGTCTGCAGGAAGCCCGCCGGCGCGCCCGCCCCGGAAGAAGTCGCCGTGATCAACCCCGGCGCCGTAGCGCCGATCCCGGTCGTCCCTTGCGCGACCACCTGGCCGTCCAGCCGCACCGTCACCGTCGCCGTGCCCAACGCCGTCTCCGCCGGGACAATAAAGTTCACCTGCCCGTCGGCCAAGAAGATCAGACCCGCCGGGCGGTCAACCTGCGTCGAATCGGTGATCGTCACCGTGTAACCGCCCAACTCCAGCGGGCGCGGCACGCTGTCGCCTAGCAGCAGCTCGCCCGGCGCCAGCGCCGTGGAAAATCCGGTCGCCAACATATCCGGCGCCAAGTCTTCTTGAAAGCTCGCCGCGCTCACCACCGAGAACGCTTCCTGTGCAAAGGCTCCGGTCGTCGTCAGCAGGAAGGCCAGGGCCAAGTGTAGGGATCGCATAGAAAAAATCTCCAACGGCAAGCATACCGCCCAACGGTTCCGATACCAATCGGCTACCCTGACGCAAGCCTGTATGCGTTTCCATGTCGACCGACTCTGCGTCACTCTCGGCGCGACGATTCTCCTCTCGTGCGGCGGCCAAGGCCCGCAGGTTCAGGGCCCCGAAACCGCGTTTGCACTGGAGAGAATCCAAGCCGCCTCTGACTCCCCGCCCGACGTGAACTTTACCCTCGACGCAGCGATGGGCGAGCAAGACTACACGCTCTCCGTCGCCGGAGACGCCGTCACCGTTACCGCCGGCGGCCCGCGCGGCCTGATGTACGGAGGCCTCGAAGCCGCCGAGCAACTCGAACTAAACTCCGCAGTCGCCGACTCGACCGGAAGCCCCTTCATCGAGCGCCGCGGCATCAAGTTCAACATCCCGCTCGACGCCCGCACCCCCAGCTACGACGACTCCGGCGACGCCGCCCAGCAGAACATCGCCGAGATGTGGAACTGGGAGTTTTGGGAAGAGTTCCTGGACCAGATGGCGCTCCACCGCTACAACGTCATCAGCTTCTGGAACCCCCACCCGTTCCCTTCGATGATCGAGCTCGACGACTACCCCGAAGTCGCTCTCGACGACGTCATGGTCACCACCCTCAAGCCCGTCGGCCTCGAGAACGAGTGGGGCGACCCGCAGCTCGTCACCTCCAACGTCATGGCGAATCTCAAGACCGTCAAGACGATCTCCATCGAAGAGAAAATCGCCTTCTGGCGCCGCGTCATGCGCCATGCCCGCGAACGCGGCATCGACGTCTACTGGATCACCTGGAACGTCGCCCCCAACAGCGTCGCGCAGCCCGTCGAACCGTTCTACAAGACCTTCGGGATCAACATGGAGAACGAGCAACCAGGCAAGCACGGCATCACCCACCAGATGGATAACCCCGTCACCGTCGACTACCATCGCCAGGCCGTCAAGCAGTTCCTGCTCACCTACCCCGACGTCACCGGCATCGGCGTCACCGCCGGCGAGCACATGCCCAAATCCTGGGAAGGCGCCAACCGCGAAGAGTGGCTCTGGAACACCTACGGCCAAGGCATCCTAGACGCCAAAGCCGAGCAGCCCGAGCGCACCGTACGCTTTATCCATCGCGTCTGGCATTCGGACATGGACCAGATCATGAAGTACTGGGGCCAATACCCCGACCCCTTCGAGGTCAGCTTCAAGTACGCTCACGCCCGCCTCTTCTCTTCGCCCGAACTGCCCTTCGCCAAAGACCACATCGCGCAGATGAAGCCCTATGGCTTGAAGTCCTGGTGGAACCTGCGCAACGACGACATCTTCGTCTTCCGCTGGGGCGATCCCGACTATGTCCGCGACTTCCTGCGCTTCTTCGAGCCCGACGCCACAGCCGGCTACTACGAAGGCTCCGACGGCTACGTCTGGGGCCGCGAGTTCGTCAGCAAGAACCCCGCCTTGTCAGGCGAAATGGAGATCCACAAACACTGGTACCGCTACATGCTCTTCGGGCGGCTGGGCTACAACGACAAGCTCGACGAATCGTTCTTCACCAAGAAGCTCGCCCAACGCTACCCCGAAACCGACGCCTCGGCCCTCTATCGGACTTGGGCGACCGCGTCCAAGATCGTCCCGGCCGTCAACGTCTTCCACTGGCGCGACTGGGACGCCGACTGGTCGGTCGAAGGCCAGATCGCCCGCCCCAAACTCGGCGGCTATCGCGAGGTCGCCGACTTCATCGACAACCCCACGCTTGAAGGCAGCGGCATCCTCAACCCGCGCCAGTTCGTCGCCGGCGAATCAGGCGACAAGACCCCGCTGGAGGTCATCGACGAGCTCCGCCGACTCGCCGAAGAAACGCTCAACGGAGTCGACGAACTGCGTAAGCCCGAAGCCGGGGAAGAATTCCGTACCCTTCTCGACGACCTCGAAGCGATGGCGCACCTGGGCCGCTACTACGCGGAGAAGATCGATGCGGCCGTCGCACTCGCCCGCTTCCAAAAAACCGCTCGGAACGCGCACCGCACCGCCGCCGTCACCCGTCTCGAAACCGCCGTCGAATACTGGGAAGACTACCGCCGGGTCGCCGAGTCGAACTACAAACCGCAGATGCTGGCCCGTTCCTACCGCCTCGACTGGACCGAGATCGCCGAGAACGTGAAGGCCGACGTCGGTTGGGCCAAGACCGCACCCAGCTCCTGGCGACCCCCTGCGGACTAGCCCGGCACGAGCGCCGCGTTGTCAATCAACCGCACGCTGCCGGCCCGAACCGCCGCCGCGATGCGCGCCTCTGCGTCGACTTGTTCCAGAGGCCTCAGCGTCTCCCGGTCGACGACGTCCACGTACTCGACCTCTAGTTCCGCCTCCGCTTCGATGCGCGCAAGAGCCGCGCGCCGTAACGCCGAGGCGGATCGCTCACCCGACTTCGCCAACGAAGCCGCCTCCTGTAGCCCCGCAAAGATCGCCGGCGCCGCCCGCCTCTGCTCCGGCGTCAACAACCGGTTTCGCGAACTCAGCGCCAGCCCGTCCGGCTCGCGCACCGTCTCGACGCCCACGACCTCGATCGGAAAGCTCAGGTCGGCGACCATCCGCCGCACGATCGCCAACTGCTGAAAATCCTTCTCGCCGAAGTAGGCGTAGTCCGGCTGCGTGATCAGGAACAGCTTCGCCACCACCGTCGCCACGCCCCGAAAATGTCCCGGCCGCCGCGCGCCGCAAAGCCCCTCGTCCAGCCCGCTCACCTCGACCGTCGTCAGCGGCTCGCGCGGATACATCTCCGCGGCCTCCGGCGCAAACAACACGTCGACCCCCGCCCGCTCGCAGGCTTCCAAGTCGGCCTCGAACGTTCGCGGATAGGCGTCCAGATCGCGCGCCTCGTTGAACTGCGTCGGGTTCACGAACAGCGTCGTGACGACGAACTGCGTCTCCGCCCGCGCGCGCTCCATCAGCGCCGCATGCCCCGCGTGCAGCGCACCCATCGTGGGAACCAGCCCGATCGTCCTCCCGCGCATCCGCGAGATCATCATGCGCCGGTTGAACGCGTCGATGGTTCGGATCGTCTCGGGCATCACTCTTGCGGGAACCGCCCCTCGCGCACGTCCTCGGCATACCGCGCGAACGCCTCGCGCATCGTATCCCCGATCCGCGCGTACTGCTTGACGAATGACGGCGGCTTCTCGAACACCCCCAACATGTCCTCGGTCACCAGGACCTGTCCGTCGCAATCCGGTCCCGCACCGATGCCGATCGTCGGGATACGCAAAGCCGCGCTCGCCCGCCGCGCAACCTCCGGCGGAATCATCTCGAGCACGACGGCGAAAGCCCCGGCCGCTTCCAACTCGAGCGCATCTTCCACCAGCCGCTCCGCCGCTTCCTCCGTCTTGGCTTGCTTGCGAAACCCGCCGAGCTGATGCACCGATTGCGGCGTCAACCCCAGGTGCCCCATCACCGGAATCCCGATCTCGGTCAGCCGCTCGACGACAGGCGTGATCGGCTTCCCGCCCTCCAGCTTCACCGCCGTCGCTCCGCCCTCTTGGATCAGCTTCCCGGCATTCGCCGCCGCCCGCGCCGGTCCCGTCTGGTAGGTGAGGAAAGGCATGTCCGCCACCACCAACGGACGCCGCACCGCGCGGCTTACCGCCCGCGTGTGATGCAGCACGTCGGCCAACGTCACCGGCACCGTCGTCTCATGCCCGAGCACGACCATCCCCAGCGAATCGCCCACCAACAGGACGTCGATTCCGGCCGCCTCCAGCAGTCGCGCCGACGTTGCGTCATAGGCCGTCAACATGGCGATCTTCCGGCCGTCGGCTTTCCAGCGACGCAGGTCAGGCGCGCGCACGGGGCGCTCGGTCTTCACGGACATGCACTCCGAGTCTATCGGTCAAGCCCATCCCCAAGCACATCCGCGAGCACGTCGACCCAACGCTCATCGAGCGGCCCGTTCGGCAGATGCAAGAATCCGCACGGCGCCTCAGTGGCCGCCCGCGCGCGGTAGAAGACGTGGTTACACAAGAAGCCGCCTGCGTCATCCGAGTACTCGGTCTCAAGTCCCGCCGCCTCCGCACGGCTCTGCAAGGCCTCTAGCGCCAACGTCGAAGGCAACCGCTCCGGGCCGCCGCGAACGATCGCTTCACCGCACCGGACCACGCCGCGATTGTCCGGCGTCTCGCAGTCGTCCAGATTGCGCGCCACGCGCTCCAACCGCGCCGTTCGAGCCCGACGCGCGACGCCCAAAGCCAATACCAGCCGGGGCTCGCACTCGGTGATCAGCTCCACGATCCGCGTCCCGGACGCGTATTCGACCGGCAGGACTTCGCCGCGCAGCCGGTCCGACCCCAAGTGCTCTCGAAGCCTTTCCAGCAAGGCCTCCGAGGGGTTCTCGCTCACGTCGGCGAAGGCGCCGAACGCCGTCACTAGCACCGGCCCTAGTGCCGGACTCGGGACCCGACTCAAGCGGCGAACTCCCGCGCCACCCGTTCAAGCGCCTCCTCTTTCGACGCGATCTCCCCCTCCAACTGCCAATCCTCGGCCGCTTCCAGAATCCGCTTGAACTCAGGCCCCGGCGCATACCCGGCGGCGATCAGGTCCGCGCCCGTCACCAGCCGCGGCGGACGCAGCTCTTCTTCCGCCAGCGCCTCCTTCTGCTCGCGCATGAATTCCCAGTTCGACAACATCCCGTGGCTGGACGTGCAGTCGAGCCGATGGAGCGCCAGATGCTCGTCGAACCTATCCATGCGCAGGAAGCGCTTCAGCTTGCTCGCGCGCATCTCCTTCACGTGCATGAAGCGCATGTGATGGCCGACTAACGCCAGCGCCTGCTCCTTCTCCTTGTTGGAGTAGCGCAGACGGTCGAGCAGCTTCTCGGCGATCTCCAGTCCGACCTCGACATGGCCGTTGAAGCGGATACGGTCCGCCGCAAACTCCTGCGTCGCCGGCTTGCCGACGTCGTGCAGCAAAACGCCGAGTGCCAGCGTCGACGTCGTACCGCTGGGCAGCCCGTCGAGCATGATCAGCGTGTGCGTCCAGACGTCGCCTTCCGGGTGATGCTCGGCCGACTGCTCGACGCCTTGCAGCGTCTTGATCTCCGGCAGGATCACTTCCAGCAAACCCGTCTCGTCCAGCAGCTCGAAGCCCCTCCGAGCGCCGCCTTCGGTCAAGATGCGCGTCAGCTCGTCACGGATACGCTCCACCGCGATCACCTCGATCGCCGGAGCCTGTTCGCGAATCGCCTCCAGCGTCGCCGGTTCGATCGCGAATCCCAGCCGAGCCGCGAAACGCACCGCCCGCAGCATCCGCAACCGGTCTTCCTGGAAGCGCTCTCGCGGATCACCGATCGCGCGGATAATCTTCGCCTCCAGGTCTGCCTGCCCGCCGACGTAATCGACCAGCCGCCCTTCGATCGGGTCCCAAAGCAGGCCGTTGATCGTGAAGTCGCGGCGTTGTACGTCTTCCTTCGCGCTCTTCGTGAAGGCGACGCTTTCGGGCCGCCTGCCGTCCGAGTACTCGCGGTCGAGCCGATAGGTCGCCGTCTCGGTCGCGATGCCGTCGTCGTCCTTGACCAGGATCACTCCGAACGATTCGCCCACCGCCTCCGAGCGCGGGAACAGTTCTCGCACGCGCTCGGGCTCGGCGTCCGTCGTCACGTCGAAGTCTTTCGACTCGACCCCGAGCAGCCGATCGCGCACGCAGCCGCCCACGAAGTAGGCTTCGTGCCCCGCTTCTCGCAGTCTCTCGACGACTTCTAGCGCCGCGCGTTCACTCGCGTTCATCTCGCTCGTCCCCCGCCGGCCCCTTACCCGGCAACCCCGCCGGATTCTCGTGCACGCGTTCGCGTCGGCCGTGCTTCATCGCCGCCGCCAGCCCGACCGCGCCTTCCCCAAAGCGATCGCGCAGCCGATCCGCCGCCCCCAACGCACGCGTCCACTTGCGCCGCTCCTCGACGTCGAGCAAGCCGAGCTGCCCGACCGGATCGGTCAACCCGCCCGCGTGTACGCCGAGCAGCCGGATCGGCCGCCCCTCTTCCCAGTTCTTATCGAACAGGTCGCGAATCGTCCGCAGCATCACCGAATCAAGCTCCGTCGCCTCCTCCAACGTCTTCGCCCGCGTGATCGTCTCAAACCCCTTGTAGCGCAGCTTCAACTGCACCGTGCGCGTATAGAGCCGGTGTTCGCGCAGCCGCCGCGCAACCAGTTGGACCAGTTTCGCCAGCGTCGCGTCGATCACCTCGCGGTCGGCCGTGTCTTCCCCGAACGTCGTCTCATGGCTGATCGACTTGGGCAGTTCACGCCCGCCGATTCCGGTCGAGAACCAAGCCCCCGCGTCCTCGCCGCGCGCTTTCCCCGCCAGAGCCAGCCCGCCTTCTCCCCAACGCTTGCGCAGGTAGGCGGCGTCCAGCCGCTGCACGTCGCCGATCAGCCGGATCCCCGACTCGGCCAGCGACTTCGTCATGACCTTGCCGCACCCGGGAATCTTCTTCACCGGCAACGGTGCGAGCAACTCCGCCTCCGTCCCCGGCAGCGCCCAAAAAACCCCGTTCGGTTTCGCCAACCCGGAACCGATCTTCGCCACCAGCCGCGAACGCCCCAGACCGATCGAGCAGGCCAGCCCCGTCTCCTCGCGTACCGCCTCATGCAACCGATGCGCGGCCGACAGCGGCGGTCCGAACAGCCGCTCCGACCCCGTCATGTCGATGTACGCTTCGTCGATCGACGCCTGCGAGACCTTCGGCGAAAACTCCCGCAGCACCCGATGCACGCGCTCGGAATACTCGCGGTACTTTTCGGGATTCCCCGGCAGAAAAACCGCCTGCGGGCAGCGCGCATGGGCATCCCGAAGCGACATCGCCGAATGCACGCCGAACTCGCGCGCCGCGTACGACGCCGCCGAGACCACCCCGCGTTCCGGCCCGCGTCCGCCGACCACCACCGGCTTCCCCTTCAGCGACGGATCGAAGAGCTCTTCGACCGACACGAAGAACGCGTCCATATCTACGTGAAAAACAAGCATCGCAAGCCTCTAGCGGCTGACGTGCTCATTGTCGGCGATCCAGAACCGTAGGGGAAGCTCGACGCTCTTCGAGATCCCGACCCGCGGCCCGACCGCGATTTCGAACTTGCCGCGCGGGCGCGGTTCGTGGATCGTCAACTCGCCCGGTCGCGTGACGTCGAGCCCGTTCTGCTCAAGCGTCAGGCCCAACGCCGCCGCCAGCTTCCCGGGACCCGAAGCCAGGTCGCGCAGCCTCTTCGCCTTCGGCCTACGCGCCCGCATCCCGTCGATCCCAGCGATCGGCTCAGCCGCCCGAATCAGCACGCAGCCCGGTCGACCGTCTTGCTCGGCGACTACGTCCAGGCAGTGATGGACGCCGTAGCTCAGGTAGATGTAAGCGTGTCCGGCGGGACCGAAGATCACGCGCGTCCGGTCGGTGACTCCCGCAGCGCTGTGCGCGGCTAGATCGCCCTCGCCCAGGTAGGCCTCAGTCTCGACGATCCGCGCCGCCGCGTCCCCGCGCACGAGAACCTTACCCAGTAAGTCGCGCGCCGTCTCGACCGTCGGCCGCGCGTAGAAGCGCCGCGGCAGCGGCCTCTTCAGCCACCGCACCGGCTACCCCGTGCGTTGGCGGACGCCGAGTTTCTTCTCGAGATCGGCGACGATCTCCGCCCCGTAGCCGTTGATCTGATCGTCGGTGAAGCTCGTCGATTCCGGCTGCCAGGTAGCCCGCAGCAGCAGCCCGTAAAAACCTTCCGGCGCCGGCTTCCCGCGAAACACCTCGCGCGGCTCGACCGCCTGCAAGGACTCCTTCGCGCCCACCGCGCCGCGCACCGCCGCGAACGGAATCCCTTCCGGCACGAACAGCGAAAAGTCGCGATGGACCGCGGCCAGCTTCGGCAGCTCACGGTGTTGCGGACGCTTGATGCCCGCCGGATAGACCGCGCCCAGAAACACCTCCGCCGTCAGCAGCGGCTGCTTGATCTTGTGCTCGGCGAGGATGCCCGCGTCGATCTCGCCCAGGTAGGCGATCACGCCCTGGTCGTTCGAGACCCGCGCGGCCCGGCCCTCGGCGTAGTAGCCCGGCAACTCCAAATCGTCGACCGTCAAAGGCCCCAGATCGAATCGGGCCAGCAGCGTCATCACGTCCGACTTCAGGTCGTACAGGTCGAACGGTTTTCCTTTCTCGAACAGCGAAGCCGCTCGCGACAGACCGGTTCCCGCCAGCGTCAGAATGCGCGGCTCCTCGAAGCCGCCTTCGTCGCCGCGCTTGTACAGTCGCCCGAACTCGGCCAGCCGCACGTCGGTCTCGCCGCGATTCAGGTTGTGCGAAGCCGCCGCGATCATCGCCGGAATTGTCGACGTGCGCATAACCGCGGCGTTCTCCGAGAAGGCGTTGCGCAACTCGATCGCCGGGAACGCTCCGAAGCGCTGGGCGTCCTTTGCCGCGATGAACGAATACGCGATCGTCTCGTCGTAGCCTAGCGCCCGCACCGCCGCTCGGGCCGCGGCGTCTTCAGTTTGGTGCTCGGCCTTCTCGGGGGGTCTTCCGATCAGCCCCAGCGTCGGCGGAATCTTGGCCACGCCGTAGATGCGCGCGACCTCTTCAATCAGGTCAACTTCACGTTCGACGTCCAGCCGATGCGAAGGCAACTCGACGCGCCAACCGCCGTCCGTCTCCGACGCCTCGAAGCCGAGCCGTCCCAAAACATCGGCCACGTCCGCGTCAGGAACCTCAATCCCCAACAACCGGTTGAGCCGCTCTCGCCGCAACGTCGCCGCCGGACGATCCAGCTTGCGCGGGTAGGCGTCCAAGCGGCCGCTCAGCACCACGCCCGGACTCAGCTTCCCGAGCAGCCCGGCGATGCGGTCCGCCGCCCAAGGCGCCGCCTCAATATCGGCGCCGCGTTCAAACCGATGCGACGCCTCGGTGTGCATCGTGTAGCGCCGCGACGTCTTGCGGATCGGCCCCGGCTCAAACCAAGCCGCCTCGATCAAGACGTTCGTCGTCTTGTCGGAGATCTCCGTCTCCAAACCGCCCATCACGCCCGCGAGCGCCACCGGCCGGTAGGCGTCCGCGATCACCAGTTGGTCGGAATCGAGTTCCCGATCGACGCCGTCGAGCGTCCGCATCGTCTCGCCCTTCGCCGCTGGACGCACGACGATCCTCCTCTCGTTCAGCGTGTCCAAATCGAACGCGTGCGTCGGGTGCCCCAGCTCGAGCAGGACGTAGTTGGTGAGATCGGCGATGTTGTTTATCGAGCGGATCCCGCACAGCTCGAGGCGGGTCCGAATCCAGTCAGGCGACGGCTTGATCTCGACGCCCAACAGCACGCGACCCACATACCGCGGGCATAACTGCGGCGCCTGAATCTCGATCGCCGCAAAGTCCGAAGCCGGCCGCGCGTCCTCGGGAAACTCGATCTGGGGCGTCTTCAACGGCCGCCGATAGAGCGCGGCGATCTCTCTCGCCAACCCGTAGTGGTTCAGCGCGTCCGGCCGGTTCGACGTCACGTCCAACTCGAACAGCGTCTCGCCGTCGACCGTCTCCACGCCGTCAACCGCCAACCCGGCCAGCGTCAGATCCTCCGCCACCTTCTCGGGCGATTCGGTGATCTCGACGAAATCCTCGATCCAACTCAGGAGTGCGCGCATGCAGAAGACCTATCGAAACTGCTTCAGAAACCGCACGTCGCCGTTATAGAGCAGCGAAATGTCGTTGATGTCGTACTTCAACATCGCAAAGCGGTCCAGCCCGAAACCGGCCGCGAAGCCTTGGTGCTTCTCCGGATCCATGCCGCCCGAGCGCAACACGTTCGGGTCGATCATGCCGCAGCCCAGCACCTCGATCCAGCCCGTCTGCTTGCAGATCCGGCAGCCGCGGCCCGCGCAGAACAAGCACGTCACGTCCAGCTCGGCCGACGGCTCGGTAAACGGGAAAAAGCTCGGCCGCAGGCGCGTCTTCGTGTCCAGCCCGAAGAACCGTTTCGCGAAGTATTCGAGCGTCCCTTTGAGATCGCCCAACGTCGTCGACTCGGAGATGTTGAACACCTCCAGTTGATGGAACATCGGCGAGTGCGTGGCGTCCGGGGCGTCGTTGCGGTACACCTTGCCGTGCACCACGTAGCGCAGGGGCGGCGTCTCGTTCTCCATCACACGGATCTGGCACGGCGAGGTATGCGTGCGCAGCAACGTCTTGTCTTCGATGAACAACGTGTCCATCTCGTCGACCGCCGGGTGGTCTGGAGGGAAGTTCAGCGCCTCGAAGTTATAGAAGAACGACTCGATCTCCGGCCCCTCAAAAACCGAGTAGCCGAGCGAACTGAAAATCTCCAAACACTCTTCGAGCACCAGCCGCACCGGATGCCGCGCGCCGATCCGACGCTCCGGCCCCGGCAACGTCACGTCCAGCGCCTCGACCTTGCGCGACGCCTTGGCGACTTCCTTCTCGGCCGCCGCCAACTTCGCTTCGATCGCTTTCTTGGTGACGTTCTGGAGCCTGCCGACTTGCGGCTTGAGTTCCTTCGGCGCAGCCTTGAGCCAAGCGTCGTTGGCCGCCGCCAGCAGGCCGTTCTTGCGGCCCGCCCAGCGGTTGCGCAACGCCATCAGCGCCTCGGGAGAAGATACCTCTCCCCGCTCGGCCTCAAACGCCGACGTCAGTTCTTCGTAGAGTGATTCGACCGACGCGCCCGACTCGACCAGCTCGCCGATCGGTCGCGCGGTCTTCTCTTCAAGCGTCATCGCAGGAGACTACGCCGCCGATTCCGCCGGAGCCGGCGTGGCCGCGGGCGCATCGGCCAGGGCCGCTTTCGCCTTCTCCGCGAGTTGCGCGAAGCCTTCCGGATCACGCACGCCCATCTCGGCCAACATCTTGCGGTTGACGTCGATGCCGGCCAAACTCAGCCCGTGCATCAGCTTGCTGTATGACAGCCCGTTGATGCGCGCGGCGGCGTTGATGCGGATGATCCACAGCCCGCGGAAATCGCGCTTCTTGCGCTTGCGGCCGATGTAGGCGAACTTCTGTCCGCGGTCGACCGCCTCCTTGGCGTAGCGATAAAGCTTGCTCTTTCCTTGGAAAAAGCCTTTGGCTTCAGATAAGACCTTCTTGCGTTTCAGACGGCGTTTATTGCCGCGTTTGACTCTAGGCACGGGTTTCCTCCTTCTTCCTTCCAGCGAGGACCAATCTCTCGAACCAGTCGTCCGAGGGGTCCTCTAATCTCCGCGAGTCGGGCACCGCGCCATTGGCGCCGCCCGCGGATCCGAGTCGTCTTCTCTAGAGTGGTTCGCGTTACGCCGAGATCATCCGGCGGACCGCTTTCTCCATCGACTCGTGCACCAAGACCTGCTTACGCAGATTGCGTTTCCGCTTCTGCGTCTTCTTGGTGAGAATATGGTTCGCCAACGAGTGCGAACGCTTCACGTGACCCTTCGCGGTCAGCTTGAAGCGCTTCTTCGCCCCGCGGTGAGATTTCATCTTCGGCACAGTCTTTCCCTCAGCCGCGCCAAGCGCGCGGAAAATGATCCAACTTCAAATGTCCCACAGGGAACTCCCCAACGAGGAGACGTACGAGCGGACTCTTCAGAGAAGTATATCAACCTTGGAGCCGCGCGGCCTCTCGATGGACGAATGCATCAAATTGGGGCATACTTAGATGCATGCGGACGACGATCAACATCGACGATGATCTCCTCAATGCGGCCCGGGAGTACACCGGTATCGAAGGCAAGACGGCGCTTGTGAACACCGCTCTTCGCCGTCTCGTGGAGCACGAAGCGGCAATGCGTTTAGCCGCCCTAGGAGGCACCATGCCCGATTTGGTTGTTCCCGGCCGAGAGGGCAGAGAGCTGATCCCCCGTGCAGATTCTCGCTGACACCTCCATCTGGATCGATCACCTGCGTCAGGCTGACCCGTTTCTCCTCGCTCTGCTGAGGGCCGGGCGACTTCGCATGCACTCGTTCGTCGTCGGAGAACTCGTCTGCGGAAACCTGGCCGATCGGCCCCGCATGATCAAGCACCTCGACCGAATGCCGCAGGCGAAGCAGGCCTTTGAACTCGAAGTCCGTAGGATCATCGAGGACAAGAAGATCTACGGCCTAGGCATCGGCTGGATCGACGCCCACCTGCTCGCTTCCGCCCTCATCTCCGACTACCAGCTCTACACCCGAGACCGCCGTCTCGCCCTCGCCGCCGAACAAGTCGGCGCCCGCCTCTACCAGCCGAGCTAGCCGTCCTCGTCCCGCAGCTTCTCCTTCACTTCCGGCAGCAGACTCTTCTTCTTCACCGAATCCATCCGGTGCAACGGCGTCACCAGCGTTGAAAGCACGTTCAACGCATGACTCGTAATCCGTATGTAGATCTGCGCCGCCATCGTCTCCGCCGGCGCCTGCAGATTGGTCTGCTCCTCGGTCAGCAAGAGTCGTTGCACCTCGCGCAGTTCCCCGCGCAAGTCGCGCCCCCGGTCGATCAGATGGACCGCCCGCACCTGGTCCCCGCTCGCCATCGTCTCCGTCAACGAGCCCAGCCACTGGTCCACGTCGCCCACCGTGGACGCGAACCGCTCCATCAGCTCGCGCCCCGGCGGCAGCGGCCCCACCGTCTCCACCAGCCAGCCCAAATCCTTGGCGTAATCGCCGATCCGCTCCACGTCCTTGACGATATTCATAATCGAGACGCCGAACGACAGACTCATTCCGCCGGTCCCCGAGTTCGCCGCCATCTCGACGAACGTCCGCTTACGAATGCTCCGCTGCAAACGGTTGATCGCCTTATCCCCGCTGCGAATATCGGAGAACTCCGCCGGCGACTCCGCTCGCGCCAGACACCGGTCCCCGGCGCTGTGCACCAGCCGGACGCTTGAGTCGATCATCTCGCTCAATTCATCCGCAATCGCCTGATCCTGTCGTTGCGATCCGAAGAGCGCCAATAGTTCCCGTAACATAGCTCCGGATCCGATTGTGACAGAAATGTGACAATTTGGTTAAGACGGTCTCGTCGCCTTCGCCCCGTCCGGTCGGCTAGAACGACACATCCCACTGCAAGCGCGCTCCCACCCGAGACCGCTGCCGCCCCGACGCGTCCACCAGCCCGTAGCGACTCACGTCCAGAGTCAGCTTGTTGTTGTGGCCGTTGAAGAACCAATTCACCGCGCCGCCCAGTTCGCCGATTCGGTCCCCTCCCACCCCGACCGCGGGATCGACGAAGGCGTAGCGGCCAGCCACCTCCAGTCGCCTCGGAATCTTGCGAAAGCTCTGGTGCAAGAAGTAGCCGACGTTCCAATACCCGCCCCGCATGCGCACACGCCGCCCGCTCAGATGGTCGCGTACCCGCTTCCAGTGCAACTCATGCTGGATCGAAATCCCTCGAAACTGGAACGCCGTCTCCTCCAACTGCTGCAGGAGCCCGTACTGGCCAGGCAGCCCCGGCTCAAAACCGTCCAACTGCCCTCCCCCGCTCGACGAAAAGCGCGTGTAGCTAGACCGGTTTCCCGAAGTCGCCACCGCAACGCTCAGCCGAGGCCCGCTCTCCGGTTCGAGATCGCTTTGGGAGAGCCCCACTCCCCCGCCGACCGGATTCCACTGGTAACGCAGCAGCCACATCGGCGAGCCGTCCCGGGCGTCCCTGGGTACCCGAGGGTCGCGAAAGACGCCGCGCCCCTGCCCGGTAAACACGCCCGCGAAGTACTGCATGTCCTTCGCCGTATTCTTGTTCAGACGGCCGAGTAGAGTCGCGCCCTTCTGACGGTCGATCGTAAACGCTCGGTTCACGATCGAACGCTCCGTAAACTGCTGCTTGCCGGACGAATCCATGCGCTCTCGGCTGTAATCCGCCTTCCACTGTCCCAACCGCAGCTTCATCCACTCAGGACCGATGTCGAAGCGCAAGTCGAGCAGTCGCCCGTCGACTAGATCATGCTCGTACTTGTAGGTAATCCAGTCCTCGCCCAGATGGCCGTCGATCTTGAACCGCACCCGCCGAAACCGTAGGTCGCCCTCATCGGGACGCTCAAAGTGGCCCGCCCGGCGCGGCGCCGACCGAAACGGCGACGAAAACCGCAGTTGTGAACGGACGTTCATCTTGCCGCCAAGCGGCCCTTCGTCCGACCCGAACCTCGTGCCCTTGCTCGTGTAGCGAATCCACCCCGGAGGATCAGGATCGCTTTCGCCCGGCCCTCCGGTGATCGGGGGCGGGGCGTCGGCCGGCTGAATCGCCGCGATCTCCAATCGCTCTCGCTCGTCGGCTCCGGCATCGTCGGAGGCGGCGGAAGCAACAGGAATCAGGCCGAACGTTACGCCTGCAAGGACAAGCAGCGCCTTGCGGCGAGCGAAAAAAGACTTCACGTGGTCATGCACGATGGTCAGAACGTCACGGTTCTGTCGCGCCATAGCCACGCTAAATTCTACATGATGTCGTTTTGGTTAAGATTTCATGACAATTCCGTGAACCCACGACGCTCAGCCGCGCCCCAGCGCAGACTTCGCCAACTGCCAGAATCCTTCCAGCCGCCAAATCGACTCCCGCCGGCTCCACGAAATCGGCCAAGCCCGTTTCCGATTCGGATTCGCCGCCGTCGCCCGCCGAACCCACTCGCGGAATTGAGGGGTCGCCAGTCCCCTCCCGGTCGCATACTGCGGCAGCCGAAAAGAGGCCCCGTGATTCGCCTCGATCACCACCGGCCCTTCCGGTCCGATCCCGACATCCCAACCTTGCAGCCCGGCGCCCTGGAACAGCGTCGCTCCGCGCAACACCGTCTCGCGTACCTCCTCAAACATCGGAACGCGCCACCCGGCCATTCGCTTCCCGGTGTAGGGGTTCTCCTCGAAAACCTCCAGGGCGAACCCCGTTCCCCGGATCACCCGGCGGACCGTCCCCGTCTCCCGGTCCACGTCCGCCAGCAGATTGCCCGACCGATAGAAGTTGTCCGCCGCGACCCCCGGCGCCGGGATCTTCCACGGCGTTGCATAGATGTGCGGCCCCTCGTCGTCGACGATCACCGCCACTCGGAAAGTCGCCGGCGTCGGACCACAGTACTCGGAAACCGTCGCATGTTGACGCGCAACCTCCTGAAAGATGTAGCCCGCCGAAGGGCTCTCCAAGTTCCGGTCCTGCTCGCTGCAATAGGCGCAGACCGCCCCCACAAACTCGTCCACCGGCATCGGATCGCCTTCCAACATCTCGAGCCGATCCGAAGCCCGGTCGTAGGCCGAAGCCTGCCCGGCGCCGATGCTGACGTGCGCCGTCACCGGCTTAAAGAAAAACGGATACTCGATCTTCTCTCGGATGAATCGCGCCAGCTCCTCCGCGCTGCGCAACACCGGCGTATCCGGGACCTCGCGCTCGGGGTGGTAGACGGCCAACGTCCGCGGCGTCCGAATCCCGTTCGCTTCAAAGATGCGCGCCATCTCGACCTTGTCGCGCATCTCGTTTCCGCGCTCCCAATCTGAGACGTGGTACGTCGTCCAGTCGACGATGTTATTCCCGATGAACTCGGTCTTCTCGGCCCAGCTAAGCCCCGCGTCGTCCCACAGACGATACGAGTGGTAATCCCACGGCGACATGTGCCCGGGTCCGAGCACCAACCGCATCATCTCCCAGAGTTGACGTACCTCGGACTTGCCGCTCAACTCCCGCGCCCGACGCAACTTTCCAAGCAGGTCGGCGTCGTGCGTCTCTCCAGTAAACATGCGTCAGACTTTGATGAAGATCCGCCTGCGATACAGCCACCAGCACAGGCACCACATCACCGCGAACATCGAGAGCGCCTGAGCGATCGGCGCAGCCGCCCCCAAGAACTCCCATCCGCCGGTAAAGACGTCGGTCGCACGCCGAATCCATCCCCCAAGCAGGATATTCAGGCAGTAGATGAAGATCGAATTCATCCCCACCACCACCAGCGGAAACGTAAGCGACTTGCGTTCGCGCACCTCCACCAGCCAGTAGAAGCCGAGCAGCATCAGCAGCACCCAGCCGCACGCGGCCAGCGTGAACGACGCCGTGTGAATCCGCTTGATGATCGGAATCACGAGGCCCAGACCATACCCGGCGGCCAAACACGCCGCCGCCGCCATCGCCAAGATCCGCATCCGCGCCGCATGCGGACGCGGCTCGATCATCAACCGCCCCGCCCAAACGCCGGCCAGAGTCACCACCACGCTCGGAATGAAGTTCACCGTCGCCCAGTGCCCTGGATTCGCTTTCCCAAAAACCCACTCGTCGACGCGCTCGCCCCAGTTGTCGCCCATCGCAAACGCTCCGCCCTCGCCCGGAAACGCGATGAACAGCGCCGTATATCCCACGAGAATCGCCGCCGCCGCGACCGCTTGGAAGCGGAAGCTCGCCTGCATTAGTCCGTAGCAGATGAAGTACGTGAAGCCGATCTGCGCCAGCACGTTGATCAACTGGAAGTGCGGCTCCCCTCGCGAGATCGACATGATCACGTTGCTGATGACGATCAGCATCACCGCGCGATAAGCGACGTGCTTCCAGACCGTGTCCGGACCCGACTTCCGCACCCGAGCCGCAACGGCAAAAGGCATCGCCAACCCGACCATGAACATGAACGCCGGTTGGATCAGATCCCAGAAGACGAGGCCCTCCCACTCGACGTGTTCGAACTGCAGACCGAGCCAAGCCCAACCCGGCGTCTCGGCGAGCGTCGCAAGCCCGAATCCGTGGGCCGCCAACGTGGTCATAATGAACCCGCGAAAGGCGTCCAGCGAGATGAGTCTCTCGCTGCCACCGCCCTTCGCGCGCCCGCCCTCCTGCGACTCGACCGGTACCGCGCGAAACGGCTCACGGCCGGCGACAGGAGGCTGAACGGCTGAACTCACAACGCCCGCGAGTGTACCCCGCCCGCCCCACCCACGCAAGACGCCCGAACCTTGTGGCGCGGGCTTCAGCCTCGCCCTTCCAGCGCAACTTGCGCGGCACGAACCCGATGTTCAACCGTTTCGTCCGCCGGGGCGCCTAAACCGCCGGCCCAGGCTGCTCCCACTGTGAGCCGAAAACATACTCCCCAATCGGCTTACGCTTCCGCTCGCCCGCATCACGCCCCTTCATCTCTTCCGACGGATCGCGATCCACATACCCGATCGCCAACGCCGTCAACACGCGCCAACCATCCCGGGGAATCCCGCACAAATCGTGCGCCTTGTCCGGTACGATGCCGCCCATCTGGTGCACGGACAGGCCGCGCGCCGTCGCCTCGAACGTCAACGTCGCCGAAGCGGCGCCGAGGTCGTGCTCGGCGACCGCGTTGGGCTTGTCGTTGCGGGTGAAGCGGGTCTTCACCACGCCCAACGCCAGCACCGGCGCATGCTGCGCCCACTCCTGATTCGGGGGTACCAGGCACTGCAGGATCCGTTGATACTCCTCCGGCGTCTTCTTCGTCGCGACCAAATAGCGCCAAGGCTGCTCGTTAAAGGAGGACGGCGCCCAGGAGGCCGCCTCGAAAACCGCCGCCAAGTCATGCTGTGCGACCTCACGATCGGCAAAGTTGTAGGGGCTCCAGCGATCCACAATCAGCGAATGGAGCGGGTATTGGGTGCTTGGGCGGTCTTTCATCGTCCTTCCTCTCGCCTCATCGTATCGAGTCAAGCCGTCGGGCTGCGGGGCCGTGAAACATGCGACCACCTTCCAACTCCCCACTGCTGAGGGAGTGTGAAAAAATCAACGGCGGTCGGATCCAGCAGAGCCGCGACAGTGATGGAGCGGGTATAGGGCGATTTGCGAAGCAAGAGCCCGTTGCTCAGCCTGTAGGCCCTAGGATCCCAACACGACACAAGCGCCCCTCCCCTCGTAGAACCGCCTAGAAATGAAAAAAGGGCGGACGCTCTTGGGGTGTGTGGGGTTGGGGTTTGGGGAGGAGCGCCCGCCCGAGTGGGGTTTGTCTGATTGGGGTAGACGGTCAGTCCACTCGAAAGGTTAGGCGCACCTAGCTCAAAAAGATTACCCCTAGTACCGTTGACAACCCACCGGACCGCCTCGATAATCGAACAGAAGGCGAATATAGAGAAAACAAGGGGCGAATCTACGATGTCAGTGACCGCGATGAACCACACCAACTCCCAGAATGTGCACGTCGGCCCGGCCGGCTGGTCCTACCGCGACTGGAACGGCGTCGTTTATCCCAACCACCGCCCGGCCGGGTTCCACGAAGCCGAGTACCTGGCCCAATACTTCTCCGTCATCGAGATCAACTCGTCCTTCTATCGCCCGACTCGCCCCGAACTGGCCCGCGTTTGGGCCCGCCGGCTCTCGAACGCACGCGACTTTCGCTTCACCGCCAAGCTCTACCGCGGCTTCACGCACGAGGGGCGTCTAGATCGCCAGTCCGTTCGCGAGTACTCCGAAGGCCTCGAGCCTCTGATCGACGCCGGACTCCTGGGCTGCGTCCTCATGCAATTCCCCTGGTCGTTCCGCATGAACGATGAACACCTCCGCCGAGTCCTGCATCTGGCGCGGACTTTCGGACGCTTTCCGCTCGTCGCCGAGTTCCGCCACGCGAGTTGGAACGCCCGCACCGCGCTCCAGGCCCTCGCCGATCACGGCGTCGGGTTCTGCAACATCGACCAGCCGCGCCTCAACCAGTGCCTCGGACCCACGTCGCACGTCACCTCCCCCATCGGTTACGTCCGCTTCCACGGCCGCAACGCCGCCGAGTGGTTCCAGAGCGAAGGCACGCACGCGCGTCCGTCGGTCGCCGCCCGCTACGACTATCTGTACTCGCAACGCCAAATCGAGCAGTGGCGCCCCCGCATCGAGCAGATCGCCGAGCAGGCCGAAGTCGTCTACGTCGTGAACAACAACCACTTCCAAGGCAAGGCCGTCGTAAACGCATTGCAGACCATCGCAACGCTCGAAAACGATTCGGTGGAGGTCCCGGAGACCCTGCTCGATCACTACCCCGAACTCAACGAGATCGCAAGCAATCTGCCTCCGCAGCGCTCCCTCTTCTTCGACCTCGCCCGTCGCATCCCGCCGGTAAGGCAAACCGCTCCCCCGCCCAGACTGGCCGTCGCCGCCGCCTACGCCCGAGCCTAAGGGGCCGTGAAACATGTAGGTCGTCAGATCCAGCAGAGCCGCGACAATGAGGGACTGTGAAAAAATACAACGACGGTCGGATCCGTCAGAGCCCGGTACGTGAGTGCCGGGTCCCAAGGCGATTCGCGAAGCGAGAGCCCGTTGCTTAACGTAGGGACTCGGCATGCCGAGTCCGGCCCAGGGCGGCAAGCCCCGGGAAGTCAATGCGAGAAGACCCCTCTTTCTCTTGCCGGGTTCCGCAACGTCAACTTCGCCGCCAATCGCGCCCAGTCATTTCTTACTCGTCAAACCTCCCCCAAAAACACCACCCAAACCGCAGCGCCCGAAATCACCCGCGGGCCAAGCTCTTCTCCAGCCGCCAACGCGCAAGCGCCCACCCGCCTAGCCCGGAGATGACGTTGATCAGCGCATCGCTCCACTGCGGGCTCCGCGACGGCGCCAGGAACTGCAGCGACTCGCTCGCCGCGCTGAATCCGACCGTCCAAACGACCATCTCCACCATCGACCGATTCCCCGTCGAGCGCGCCAAGAAGCCCAGGACCGAGAACAGCCCCACGTGATACCCCTTCTGCATCAAATAGCGCAGAAGCTCTTCCGGGCCCTCCGGCTGCGGCCCGAAAAGCCACAGCGCCACGCCGTCCGCCAGCCGCCCGGCCAGCCCCGTCTGCGAAAAGACAACGAACGCCAACCACCCGCGAAAAAGCCAGACCGAGAGCAACTAGCACCGTCCCGTATTCTTCCCGCGCTCCATCCCCGGCGGCCGCGACTGCGACGCGCCGTGCGGCGATCCGCCCGCCGCCTCCGGGTCATGCTCTTCCAGCCAGGCCCGCAGGGGTACGTCGTGCGGCGCCGGATCATAAACGCTGTTCGCGCTCGAACCGTCGCCCAAGATCTGCCGCCGAATCGGATCCATCCCCTCGTAGAGATGCTCGACCGTCATGGCGTCTTTCGGCTTCAGCCAGCGGTAGCTGTAGCCGTACCAGATCACCTTTCGCGTCCTCTCCGACGTGTTGGCGCTGCGCGAATGCCAGATCCGCCGATCGATGATCACCGCCGAACCGGGCGACACGCAAACAGGCTCCGCCCCCTCCGGGCTCGACTTCCCGTCTTGCGGCACGTCGATCGAATTGTGCAGATGCGACCCCGGCACGACCAGCGTGTTGCCTGAATCGGGCGAGCGCACGTCGGAGAGATAGTAGCCGATCTTGAGCGAAAGCCTCGGACGCGGATCGCCCTCGATCTCGTCGTTCACCCGCATGCTGTCTTGGTGCCAAGCGACCGACCAATTCTGCGCAGCCACATTCTCAGGCGGCGTGACGTCGAGGTGCGAGTGGTAGAGGTAGATATTCCAGCCGAGGATGCCCCAAACCTTCGGAAACGTCGTCGGCCAATCGACCAGATCGACCATCGCCTGATCCTCGCCGACGACGTCATTCTTCGACATCAGCTTGCCCGCGAGTTCCGGCGTCCGCTCGCGCTTGTCGACGCGGTCGAGTACGTCAATCAGACGCTGATTCGTCTCCGGGTCGAGCGCGTTCTCAACAATCAAGTAGCCGTTCCTCTGAAAAAACTCACGCTCCTCGCCGGTCAGTCGATTCTGTGCGCAACTAGGGTCCACTTCCGTCCTCCTCGATCGTTCAGGCTACTACAGCTATGGGCCATGACCGTCGCTCCTAAAAGCGCAGCCCGACGACGTCGAGATCGTAGTCCGTGTAGCTGCGGTACTCGCCGCGCAGCCACAGCAGCAGCGTCTCGTCCGAATGCCATCGGGGAACAACCGGCCGCAGGTTGTCCGCCGTCGAATCGGTCGTCAGAGCTTCCCACGCCCAAGTCGCGCCCCGGTCGTCGGTCGTCCCTCGAAAAATCTCGTACCGCCGCTCTCCGTCGGTCTGGCTGATCAAAGGCTCACCGGTAGCCGGGTCGGCGTCGGTCGAGATGAAGAGCACGTCCGGGTCTTTGGGGTCGAGCGCGGCTAGGCCCGTGTAGTCGTCTTCGCCCGGATAGAGACGGGTCCCCGCGTAGGCCGCCTCATGCGCGTTCCAACGTTCGCCGTCGAAGCGCGCGTAGTAGTAACGCAGGTCCTGGCCGTCATTGGTCTCGCCTCGCTCGCCGCGTTCGGCGGCACCGTCGCGCTGGACGGAGAAGACGGTGTACGGCCGTCCCTCGGCGTCGAGGTGGAGGTCGATCGTCCAAGCGACGTGGTCGGCGTCGCCTGCGAAGACCGGCGTCAGATCCGCGGGAGACGGCGCAGCGTCGTCTTGGCCGCCCAGGGGCCCCACGTCTGTTCCGTCGCTCGCATAGACCCGGCCGCCGCGAATCATCCCGTGATAGATGCTGTTGTCGTAGGCCCGCGGATGGTCCTCCGTTGTGACGAAGTGGACCGTATCTTCGCCGTCGGAAGCGTACTTCACGTAGGGCCTCCCACCGTCGACGCCGGTGTGTTTGGGGTCGTCGGAGGGTGTCGGCCAATAGAGCAGACGCCCGCCGTAGTGGAAGCTTTCGCCGCCGTCGTCCGAGACCATGTAGTGCGGATTATTGCCGCCCTCCGCCCCGCGCCCGTTGCGATGGAAGTTATAGATGCGCCCGTCTTCGGCGGCCAGGCGGAAGAGATTCGTATAACTGATCGCTCCGCCGACGCTCGCCTTGCGCGTCTCGGTCCAGGCCGTCACGTCGCCTGGGTCTCGGGTGATGCGCCAGTACATGGCGTCGCGATCGGCCTCGGTCTGGTTGCCGCCGTGGGTCATGAACACGGCCAGGATGCGACCGTCCGGCAGCTCCAATAAAGCCGGCACGTCGTGGTCGTCGCTCTGAAATTTTGGAGCAAGCGTGAAGGTCTCCAGCTCGCCTCTCGCCAGATCATACGCGGTGGCTTGGACGTCGCCGCGGTCGGTTCCGTCGCGGGTCGTGCCGGCCACGGTCCCGAAGACGAGCCGGCCGTCGACGATGATCGCGCGCTCGTCTTGGTACCAGCACCAACCGCCGTTCTGCTTGAGGACGAAGGGCTCGGGGAGAGCCGGGGCGGGCGCTTCCGGAGCGGACGTACAAGCGAGCCATGAGAAACAGCACAAGCCGACGAGAACGCGCATCTCTCGCACCATAGCAGCGCCCCAGCTTCAAATCGCCGAGTTGCTATCCTCGTCCCCGCCATGCCCAGTCGCCGACGCTTTCTCGAAACCTCCGCCGGAGCGGCCGCCGCCGCGTTGACCGCGCCCGCGTTCACCTCCTTCGCGCACGCCGCGCCGAACCTGCGCATCACCTCCGTCGAGGCGCACCCGGTCGACGTCTGGGGCCGCAGCGACCAAGGTAAACTCCCGGCGTTCGACGGACCCGACGACATTCGCCGTTGGCGCTACAGCGGCCCGTACGCGCAACTGGCCTCGGCGATGATGGTCGTCGTCAAGACGAACGAAGGCGTGGTCGGGTACGGCATGGGCGCCGGAGGAGCGGCCGGCGCGCAGATCATCGACGGGCATCTCAAGAATCTGCTCCTCGGCATGAACCCGCTCGACGTCGAACGGCTGTGGGATCAGATGTACACGTCGTCGGCAATGTACGGCCGGCGCGGCGTCTTCGTGATGGCGCTCTCGGGCGTCGACAACGCACTGTGGGATCTGACGGGCAAGGTGATGGGCCAGCCGGTCTATCGGCTGCTGGGCGGACGCACGAAGGAGAAGGCCGAGGTCTACATGACCAACTCCGACCCCCAGTTCGCGCTCGACCTCGGCGTCCAGAACCTCAAGCTGCCGATCCGCGACGGCGTCTATGAAGGCGAAGCCGGCGCCGCGCGCACCCACAAGATCCTGCGCGACGCGCGCGAGGCGATCGGCCCGACCCGCCGCCTGATGATCGACTGCGGCCTGCGCTGGAACGACGTCCCGTATTCCAAGGGCATGGCGCGGCGCCTCGAAGACGTCGACCTCTACTTCATCGAGGAGCCGCTCTCGCCCGACAACGTTCTGGGCTACGCCGAGCTCGTACGCGAGGTGGAAGGCACGCGCATCGCCTCGGGCGAGCACGAGTACACGCAGTACGGCTTCGAGATGCTGTTCCACCACAACGCCGTCGAGGTCGTGCAGCCGGACGTGACTTGGTGCGGCGGAATCACGGCCTGCCGCAAGGTGGCGGCGATGTCGCATGCACGCGGGCTGACGTTTATCCCGCACCGCGGCGGCAGCTTGTACGGACTACCGCTGGTACTCTCATCGACAAACTGCCCGATGGCCGAAAGCTTCGGCACCGGCGACTCGGCCAGCGACCTGATGCTCGCCGTGTCGGCCCGGTTTAAAGACGGCTACTACTACCCGCCCGAAAAACCCGGCTTCGGCACGGAAGTCACCGAGGCGCTCATTAAGAAGCACCGGCGGACGTAAGCCTTGGTAATCTGTCCTCCTACATGCTATTCCGCCTTGTTGGTCTCTGTATCTGCTTAGCACCGCTTCTAGGCGCCGTTGAGACGATCTCGGTTGGTCGAACGGAACTCGATATTCCGCTACCCGAGGGATTCGTTAAGGTCGATCCGGACTCCGAGCTTTACAGGTTCCAAGACCAGTTCGTTCCAGCCTCGAACCATCGCTTCCTATCGCTCATGCCTGCCGAGCTGGCTGACGCGACGCTTGAAGATCAAATCGCTGCCACGCGCACCTTCTCCATACAGACGAGTAAGACCATACTGGAGGCGCGCTTGTCTCAATCTCAGTTCGATGAACTTCGTTCCACCTTTAGGGAGGGAAACGAGACCGCCATGGCCGACGCGCGAGAGGCCACAGACCGGATGCTCGAAGAGTTCGCCGAGGGCGTCGAAGAAGTTTCCGAGGTGGAACTCGCCCTCTCGATCTCCGGAATGGTTCCGTTGGCGCCTCACGTGGATACGGAGCGGATCCTCGCCTACGCGATGTACCTCAACCTGGAGGCATCGGAAGGCGACGAGCAGCGTGAAATCGACGTCGGCGTCGCCGTCGTGAACGTCGTCTACGTCAAGAGTAAGGTCCTGTTCCTGTATGCGAATGCACCGAGGGAGGACCTGGAGTGGGCGCGTACCGCTTCGCAGGATTGGGCCAACGCCGTGATCGAAGCCAATCCGGGCGGCGGCTTAGCCTCTTTGCTCGACTGGGACGCAGTGCTCGCTGACGCACTACAAGGGGCCGTGATCGGCTTGTTGGTGGGCGCCGCGGCTTGGTTTTTCAAGCGCCGCAAATCGGCGGCGAACGCATAGCCGGCTAGAGCAGCGAAGGCTTCCCCCGCCCCGGCGGCTGTTGCAGCGACGGACGGATCTGCACGCGGACTTTCTTTGAAAAGTCGACCTTGGCTTTGTTCTTGTCCGCCGTGTTACGAATGGGATAGATGCCGCCGCGCTCGGCCTCAATCAGCTTCCAATCGTCCTTCTGGACGCGCAGGTTGTAGCTGCGTCCTTCTTCCAGCCCGACCAGATAGATCGTCGGGAGGACGGCCATCTCCGGCTCCTTCAACTCGACTTCAAACCTCTTGTCCATCGGCGGCAGGACGACCGAAGCCCCGGAAAACAGCAGCGGCGCTTGGTTGTCGTCGACGCCGATCTCCATCATCTCCCCGCCCGCGTTCAGTCGCAGTCGACCGTCCCAGTAGCCGAGCCACAGGTCGCCGTCGTCCCAGCCTTGCCGAGCAAAAATCCGTCCGCGCACCGGGTCGTGGGCCAGCAAGAGTCCCGACGAAGGACTCAAACCCGGCAGGTAGGGGTTGATCCAAAGGAACTCGTAGAGAGCGCCCGTCAGACCGGTCAAAGTCAACGAGTCATTGCGCAGCCAGCCCTGCAAGAACTGGAACCCGCGCGCGTTCGAATCATAGGCCACCAGCATCATCTCGGCGATCCGCCCCAGCATCGATTCGCGTTCACGATCCTCGGTCTCCGGCAGCACCCGTAGCCGCACGCGTCCCTCGGCGGTCTCAGCAGTCTCGTCGCCGTATTGCAAGATGCGCACGTCGGGCAGCGTGCGAAAGACCAGCGGCGCATCCCGCCACAGATCGCGCTCCAGGTTGCGTCGGACCGCGTGCGAAATCTCCAGCAGGGCGATGAGATCCTCGCCGTAGTCGGTCAGCTCGCCCACCTGAAGCAGCGGCAGGATGTCGAGCTTCCACTGCTGTTCGAGGAACGCGCCGACCGCCGGCTCCGAGCCTTCCCAGTCGCCCGCCAACGCCACCGAAGCGAGCAACGCATCGCGCACGCGGCCCAGCTCCGTGCCCGCAAGCTGCGACTGCAATTCAGCCTGCGCGCCCATCGCCTCCGCCAGCTTCGCGCGCTCTTCGTCGCTCAGCAGGTCGTAGCACCAATCAAAGACCAGCGCCGCCTGACGCAGCACGCCGGGCTCCCCCAGCGTTCCGGCCTGCGCGCGCAACAGCATCTGATCGACGGCGCGCCGACCGCGCTCTTCGTCTTGGGCCACACGATAGGCGAGCGCCTGCGCGACCGCCGCTTCCGGCATCGGCGCCTCGGCTTCAAGCAGCTCGGCGAGTCGATTCCAGCGCGGCGTCTGGCGCTCCACGGCGCGGACCAGACGCTTGAGCCGAGCAGGCTCCAAAAACAGTCGCGGGTGATCGGTATAGACGCGAAAGTCCGCTTGCGCGCCGAGCGTGCCCGCCGAGACGATCAGGCCCAGCAAGAACAACGCGGTCCGTCGGGCGGTCATGCACTCATTCTAGGTCGACGCCGTCTTCCGTCGAACCGTCGAACTCGGCGGGCGGCATGAGAACGTTCCAGCGGCCGTCGGCCAACTCCAACGCCTTGCGCGCCAGCCAAGCGCCCTCGCGCGACAGCTCGAAGCCGGACTCGACCAGCGACGGCTCCCTCCACGGCGGCGTCTCGCCGTGCGGGTAATCGCCGACGATGAAGACCGGCGTCCCGAACTCGGTGACCTGCCAACCACGCTCGTCGAGCGACCACGTCCGACCCCACTCGTACAGCCAAGTCGCGTCGCGCTCAAGCAACCGCACGCAACCGTGACTCGCCGGACCGCCCGGCAGTTCGTACTGGTGGAACGAGTGGCCCGTCTCGTTCGAGAAGTTGAAGTACCAAGGCAGATACCACGACCGATTGACCGAACTGCGGTGGCCCTTCGACTTCCAATTCAGGTTGAAGAGCCCCGAGGGCGTCGGCGATCTTTCGGCGCCGGTCGAGACCGGTCCCCAGCGGACCAGTCGGCCGTCCTCGTACGCGGCGAAGGCTTGGAGCGGCTGATGGACCAGGATGACCTGCGGCAGGTCGCGCGCCCAATCGAGCCGCGATGGGAGCGGCGCATAGTTGTTCTCGTCGGCCAACCATTCGCTCGGCGCGACGATGCGCTCCTGCGCGTAGAGCTTCTCGCGGTCGCAGCGGTTGAGCTTCTCAAGCAGCTCCAACTGGTCGGGAGCGAAGGAGCAATCGACCTGCTCGCGGTCGTCGGGAAGCGGCGAAAGCTCGTAACGGATCGGTTCTCGCGCGGCCAATCCCGCGGTCAAAGCCAGCAGCAGAATCCAGATCCGTTTCGTCATCAGGCGCTTCCTCTCAGTCGTTCGTTCATCGTCTAAGCACGCCGGCGACCAGACCGCCGAACGCACGCAGTTTTCCCCTTAAACAGGCGTATTTGTGACGGAAACGAGGGCCTAAAGGTTCCGCTGCACAGCGGCCTCGCGTAAGATCTACCGCAATCGGCCGGTAGGATTTGCGTCCTATACCGGCGCCCTAAACCCGCAGCCTAGACGTCGAGTACGCGGCCCGAGTCGGCGGCTTCCCGCGAACGCAAGACGATGCGCGTCACGCGGAACAGCTCCTGCTGCGTGAGCATCGGCTTCGTGCCGCTGTGTGCGGCGCTGAGGAAGTCCGCAAAGAGGTCGGCGCGATCGGGCGAGGGCGGCAGCTCGTGCGGCGCCTTGTCGTCGGTCATCAGGTGGACCTTGCCCGCGCGATACTCGATCACGCCGCGGCTGCCGGCGACGCGGATGCGGTCGTCGCCGTGTCCGCCGGCGGCCTTCGGACGCAAGTAGTCCAGCCGAACCGTGGCCGTACCGCCGTTGTCGAGCAGGTAGCTGATCGAAGCAGTGTTCTCCATCTCGCGCGTCTCAGGGAAGGCGACGTGGCCATGAAAGGCGGACGTCCGCACCATGTCGCGCCCAGAGATGAAGCGCAGCAGGTCGACCGTGTGGCAAGCGATGTAGGGGATCGTGCCGCCGAACGTCTCGCGCTCCTTCATCCAGTCGGGGCGACTGTCGCCGAGCTGGTAGGACTTCTGTCCCGAGAGCTGGATCGGTTCGCCGATCGCGCCGCCGCGCACCGCGTCGCGCATCGCCGTGAAGGCCGGATCGAAGCGCATCGGCAACAGCATCGTCAGCGGCGTTCCAGTCCGTTCGGCCGTCGATTCGACCCGCTCCATCTCGGCGATCGAGATCCCCATCGGCTTCTCGGCCGCCGTCGGGATCTTGCGCTCCAGGCATTCGACGACGCTCTCGGCGCGGCGCCAGTTCTGATCGCAGATGCAGACGGCGTCGAGCTTCTCCGCGTCGAGCATCTTGCGAAAGTCGTCGTAGACCGCCGCTTGCTCGATCTCGCGCACGCCCCGCGCGCGCATCCGGTCGCGCTCGGTCTCGGCCGCATAGGCGGTGATGCGCACCTGCGGGTAATTGCGCGCCACGCGCGTCGCTTCGGCGATATGCCCGTCCAACCCGATCAGCCCGACGCGTACGTCGTCCGGCAACCCGGCCCGCAGCGCCGCCGGGGCCAACGCCGCCGCCCCGGCCATGCGCATCCACGCTCGACGATTCCAGAGGCTGCGGTTGCGAGCGGTCGACATGCCGCTGATTGTACTCCGGTCGATTCGCGCGTCGCGTCGATATACTCTCGGGCGTGACTCGCCTCTCTCGCCGAGCGCTGCTGACCGCCCCATTGGCGTCCACCGCCTTCGCGCAACGGCCCAAGCGACCGAACATTCTATTCGCAATCTCGGACGATCAATCCTTCGCGCACACGGGCGCGGCGGGCGACGTCACCGTCCGCACGCCGACGTTCGATCGCATCGCCGCCGAAGGCGTCCGATTCTCGCACGCCTATTGCAGCTCGCCTTCTTGCACGCCGTCGCGCAGCACGATCCTCACCGGACAGCACTGCTTCCGGTTGGGCGAAGCGGCCAACCTGTGGAGTTCGCTCGACGCCCGCCACGCCGTCTATCCGGACCTGCTGGAGGAGGCCGGGTACCGCGTCGGCTTCGCGCGCAAGGGCTGGGGACCGGGCGAGGCGACCGCACTCGGACGCAAGAGAAATCCGGCGGGCGACCGCTATTCGGATTTTGAGACCTTTTACTCTCAAAAGGCGCGGGATCAACCCTTCTGCTTCTGGTTCGGATCGCACGATCCGCATCGGCCGTACCAGCGCGGCTCGGGTTTACAGGCGGGCTTGCGCTTGGACGACGTCCGCGTGCCCGCCTTTTTGCCGGACGCGCCCGAAATTCGTTCTGACTTGCTCGACTACTACGCGGAAATTGAACGATTCGACTCGGACCTCGGACGCATCCTCTCCTTCTTGGAAGAACGCGACGAGCTGGACCAAACGCTGGTCGTCGTCACCTCGGACAACGGCATGCCGTTCCCGCGCGCCAAGACCAACCTCTACGACTACGGCGCCCGTCTACCGCTCGCGGTCCGCTGGCCCGAGCGCGTCCGCGGCGGCCGCGTGATCGACGACTTCGTGAGCTTCGCCGACTTCGCTCCGACGTTTCTCGCGGCGGCTGGGCTGGAGCCGCCGCCCGAGACGAGCGGACGCAGCTTCTTGGATCTGCTTGAGTCCGCCGAACAGGGCCGCGTCGATCCCGCGCGCGATCACGTCGTCCTAGCGCGCGAACGCCACACCCTGCGACGCGAAGGCCGCGTCGGTTACCCGATGCGCGCCATCCGCACCTGGGAGCACCTCTATATCCGCAACCTGGCGCCCGAGCGAGCGCCGGCCGGAGACGCGCCGCGCTTCGGCGACTGCGACGGCGGCCCAAGCAAAGACTACATCTTGGCTCGGCGCGAGTCGCCCGCGGTCCGCCCGTACTTCGACCTCGCCTTCGGCAAGCGACCCGCCGAGGAACTCTACGACCACGCCTACGCGACCGAGCAAACGCAGAACGTCGCCGAGCGTTCCGCCTACGCCCAAGTCAAGCGATCCCTCGCCGATCGCCTCGACGCTCAGCTACGTACGCTCGAGGATCCGCGAATCCTCGGTCGCCCTTTCTCTTGGGACGATCAGCCCTATTACGGACGCGGCGGATGAGCCGAACCGCGGCCCCTGAACGGCATTTGCATTCGCCCCAGTATTCGAGCAAAACTGGTGTCCGTATTTCGCTAGCGCCCGGTAAACAAAATCAATCATGAAAGCCGGTCAAAAGATGGAACAACAGCCCGACAAGCGCCGGTTCAAGCGCTCGCGGGACTACGGTCCGCGCAAGATCTCAGTCAGCTTTGAGAACGGCGACGGAAGCCCGGAATCATGCGAAGCCACGCTCTGGGACTTCTCCGAAGGCGGACTCGGCATGGACAGCCCGCGCGCGTTCGAGACCGGCGATCTGCTCGGCTTGGAAGCCCAACTCTACGGCCCCGCCTTCAGCATGGGACTCAAGGCGCGCGCCCGCGTCGCATATTGTCGCCGAGTCGACGCGAAGAAGTATCGCGTCGGCGTGGCCTTCCTGGAGGCTTCCTACCGCCGGCTCGAAGAAGAGAGCTGATTCCGCCGGTAGGTTTCCACAGTCAGTCGCCGGCCGTCGGTCAGCACAGTGACGGCCCCCTCGTGATCCGTTCGTAGGGTGACCGCTCCAGCGTCTTCCAGACGCTGCAAAACCTTCTGATTGGGATGACCATGCAGGTTCTCGTAGCCGGCTGAGATCACCGCGATCGCTGGCCGAAACCGATCGAGCAAACTCTCGGCAGTCGAGGTTTGACTACCGTGGTGCCCCACTTTCAGCAGCCCTCCGGACAGGCTCCCCAGCCCGCCGGAGAATCGCTCCAGCCGACGGAGCAGCCGTACTTCGCCCTGTACTTCGAGGTCGCCGGTCAGCAAGACCGACTGCTCTCCAAAGCGAGCCAACATCGCCAGCGAGCGGTCGTTGCCGCCTTCAAGCAGCGGCCGGTCGGGGGATAGGATCCGCAGGGACGCGCGACCGAGCGTCGCCTGCTCGCCCGCCCGGAAGCGTCGGACCGACGTGCCTCGGCTTCGCGCCGCGGCGAGCAACTCGGCGTAGTCTTCGTCCCGCCCGTCGTCGCCCAGCCAGAGCTCTTCGACGCGGAAGTTCTTCAAGATCGCCGCGCCGCCGCCAAGGTGATCGCTGTCGGGATGCGTGATCGCCAGCGCCCGCAGGCGCCGGATCGAACGGGACCAAAGATAGGGCGACACGACCTGCTCGCCGATGTCGAAATCGATCCGCCCCCCGCTTCCGTAGCTCGGCATCCCCCCGGCATCGATCAGCAAGAGCTCGGGCTCGCCGCCGTCCGACGGGGCGGCCAGCAGCAACGCTTCCCCCTGGCCGACGTCGATCGAAGTCAGCTCCAAGCGCTCCCGGTCGAGGCGCGGCGCAAAGGGATGGACCAAGATCAAGGCGAACGTCGCAAGCGCCGAAGCCGCCGACCACCAGCGATATCGGCTGCCGCGACTGAAAGCCCGCCAGCACAGCGCCAGCGAGACGAAGGCCGCGACGGCCAGCCAACCCGGCGGTTGCGGGACGCGCAGGTCCAGGTCGGCCTCCGCGCCGAGACGCGCCGCGTCGATCAGTCGCGCGGCCAGCCAAGCGGCGACTTGCAGGACGGGAACCGAATTCAGCGCCAAAGCGAGAAAGCCGCACGGCACGAGCAGCGCGATGAGAGGCAGCGCCCACAGGTTGGCCGCCGGCGAGGCCGTCGCGACGCGCTGGAAGTGCATCGCCGAAGGAGCCGCCAGTGCGACCAGCAACACCGTCGACACGACCACGATCGAGACCGCCGCCCAAAACCCGCGATCGAGCGTCGTCCAGACCGCAAAGGGAATTCTGGTTGCGCCCGCAAAGATGGAGTAGCGCCGTCGAAGCTCCACACGGCGTGCGGCGTCGGCGGGCTCAAGATGGAGATCGAGCTCACGGTTGCTCAAGTCCCGGGCGGCCTGCGAGCGCGGCGTGACCCACGTGGACAGCAACGGGACGGCCAAGCCGACGATCGCCGCAACCGCTCCAAAGGAGAGTTGAAACCCCGGCTCGAACAGCGCCTCCGGGTCGACTGCCAGAAACCCCAACGCGACCGCGCAAAGAGCGTTGATCGCCCGACGACGCCGGAACAACAACGAGGCCGCGACGAAGACCCCCAGCATCCAGGCCGCCCGCACCGCCGGCAAGGGCGATGCCAGCAACAAGACGTACGCGGCGGCGCACGAGACCGTCGCAACCGCGACCAAAGTCCGAGGAACCGCCAATCCGCTGAGCAGCCACCACACCGACCCGCCCAGCACTCCCACGTGCAACCCGGAGACGACCAGGACGTGATACGTCCCCGAGCGCTGGAACTCCGTCTCCGTCTCGCGACTGAGTGCGGACCGGTCGCCGAGCAACGACGAACGGAGAACCGCGATCGCCGGAGCGTCCTCTAACTCGCTGCGCGCAACGAGCGCCTCGAAGCGCCGAGCGACCGTCTCGCGCACGGCCCACAACCAAGCCTCCGGAAGCGATCCGCCTCGGCCCTCCAGCGGGAGGATCGGCGCGTACGGACGCATCGTCCCGGTCAGGTAGATCTCTTGTCGCCGGAGATAGGTCGCTCGGTCGAAGCCGCCGGGATTCTGGTAACCGTGCAGACGCCGAAGCCGAGCGATCACCTCGATCCGTTGGCCGTAACCCAGAGCGAGCGGCGGCTCCCCCTCGCGCCGGTTGACCGTGATCCGCACGCCGCCCCAGGCGGGACGACCGTCGAGGACCGTCTCGACCTCCAACAGGAAGCGGTCAGCGTCTTCAAAGCGTTCGGGCGGCTCGCGCACCCATCCGCTCAAACGGGTCGGCGTTTCGAGATCGAGATCCGCGAGGACGACGTCCACTCGGCCGTCGTCGTCGCTCGAGATCGAGGCGGGCAGAGCCGCTCCCGCCAGCGCGAGGCCGATCAGGCAGGCGGTCTGGCCCGACCAGTCGCGTCGCGCACGCAGCCCGAGCAACGCCAGTCCCGCGCATAGCGCTCCGGCCACAAAAGCATGCTCGAAAGGGAGCGGCGCAAAACGGGCCGCGAAAACGCCGCAGGCTACAGCCGCCAGCGGCGCCGCCAAGGGCTCCCGCATCCGGCCCCAGCATACACCCTACCCGCCCGGCGCCTCGCCGCTACCATGAAAGGACGCGCGCCGATGGTCGACCCTCCGCACCTCCAGAAACTCCGGGAGATCGCCGCTTCGCTGCCGGCGTCTCCCGGCGTCTACCTGTGGAAAGACGGCGCCGGCAAGGTGATCTACGTCGGCAAGGCGAAGAGTCTGCGCGACCGCGTACGCAGCTACTTCCTCGACGACAAGCGTGCGGACGCGAAGACCGGCGGCCTGCTCTACGCCGCCCGCGACGTGGAGTACATCGCCGTCGCCAACGAGAAGGAAGCGCTTGCGCTCGAGAACAATCTCATCAAGCAGCGCCAGCCGCGCTTCAACATCCTGCTGCGCGACGACAAGACGTACCCGTACATCAAACTCACCGGCGAAAAATGGCCGCGCGTCTACATCACCCGCCGCCTCAAGAAAGACGGCTCGACCTATTTCGGCCCCTACTTCCCCGGCAACCTCGCGCACCGACTCGTCCACTTCATCCGGCGCTGGTTCAAGATTCCCAACTGCCGAATCGATATGCGCCGCGATCATCCGCGGCCGTGCTTGGAGTATCACATCCATCGGTGCTGGGGGCCGTGCGTCAAGGACCTGGCCGACCGCGACACCTACGACCAAGCGGTGAAGGACGTGCGCGCCTTTCTCGAAGGCCGCCACAACGACCTCGCCCGCGATCTACGGCAGCGCATGCTGGAGGCGTCCGAGAAAGAGGAGTTCGAGCGAGCCGCGTCGCTGCGCGATCTGATCACGACCGTCGAGGAGATGAAGCAGCGTCAGCGAGTCGCGGCCGCCGAGGGCGCCGACGTCGACGTCTACGGCTTCTACGCCGAGCCGCCGCTAGCCGCCGCGAATCTCTTCCACGTCCGCAACGGCCGAGTCGTCGATCGCCGCGAGTTCTACTGGGAGGAACTCCCCCGCTTCGATTCGTCGCAGTTCCTCTCGAACCTGCTCACTCAGATCTACCTCGATCAGCAGTACGTTCCTTCGCTGATCCACGTGCCGGAAACCTTCGAAGACCAGGAAGTCCTGGCGGAGTTGCTCAGCGAGAAACGCGGCACGAAGGTCGAGATCTCCACCCCTCAACGCGGACCCAAAAAGTCGATGCTCGACTTGGTGGTGTCCAACGCCCGGCACGCCTTCGAGCAGCGTTTTCGCGTGATGAAGCCGACGGCCGCCCAACTCGCCGCCGCCTGGCGCGACGCCTTGAACCTCCCCGAGCCGGAAGAAGGCGAGACGGCGTCAGACCGGATCGAGTGCTTCGACGTGTCGCACATTCAAGGCTCGGACGTGGTCGCGTCCATGGTCGTCTGGGAGGACGGCCGGATGAAGAAGTCCGACTATCGCAAGTTCATCGTGCGCCGAGCGGAAGGCAAGGGCTATCGAGGCAACGACGATTTCGCCTCGATGCACGAAGTCGTTTCGCGGCGCTATTCGCGTCTCCAGCGAGAGGAAAAGCCGTTTCCGGCCCTGATCCTGATCGACGGCGGCCTCGGACAACTGCACGCGGCCGCGGAGGCGTTGGAGGAACTGTCGATCGTCAACCAGCCCTTGGCCGCCATCGCCAAGAAAGAGGAGCTGATCTACGTCTTGGGCCAAGAGGACGAGCCCGTGCGGCTGGATCGCTTCTCGCCGATCCTGCGCATGGTCCAGCAGATCCGCGACGAAGCCCACCGCTTTGCCGTAACGTTCCACCGCAAGCGCAGAAAGACGACGCGCATCGATTCATCGGAACTGCTGGCCGCTCCCGGCGTCGGGCAGCAGACGGCCAAGAAGCTGCTCAAGGGTCTCGGCAGTTTGAAGCGCGTGAAGGCGGCTTCGGTCGAGGAGTTGGCCGCGGTCGTCGGCCCCGCGCAGGCGGAAAGAATCCACGCTCACTTTGAGAACGCGCAGTCGTAAGGACTCTCGATGCCGAGCGTCTACCAGCTCAAGTCGCGCTTCCAGGATCTGTTGCGACCGCTCTGCGACCGGCTCGCGCGCAGCGGCGTGACGGCGAATCAAGTCACCGCGTCGGCGATCGTGCTGAGCATCAGCTACGGCGCCGCGCTCTGGCTCGATCGACCGATCCTGTGGCTGGGCCTTCCGGTCGTCCTTTTCATACGGATGGGACTCAACGCCGTCGACGGGATGTTGGCCCGCGAGTACGACATGAAGTCGCGTCTCGGCATGGCCCTCAACGAGGTCGGCGACGTCGTCTCGGACACGGCACTGTTCGTCCCTCTATTGCCGGTGTTCCCGCAAGCGACGTTGGCGGTCGCGGCATTCATCCTGGCGGCCGTGCTCACCGAATTTTCGGGCGTCGTCGCGTTCATGATCAGCGGCGAAAGGCGCTACGACGGTCCAATGGGCAAGAGCGACCGCGCCTTCGTCGTCGGCGTCTTGGCCCTGAGCATCGGCTTGGGAATCGAGGCGGGTCCGTACGCGCAGTGGATCTTTGCCGGATTGACGATCCTCTGCCTCATCTCGTGTTTCAATCGTCTACGTTCCGCGATTTTGCGATAGACGATGCCCGAACTCTTCGATCACCCCGTCCGGCTCGGCGTCGCGCTGATCGTCGCACTCCTGACCGTCGCGACGCTGGTCGTCCTGATTCTGAAACGAGTTCGACCCGCCCGGGACCACTCGGAACTCTCGGATCGCATCAAGAGCTGGTGGGTCATGATCCCGATCTTCTCCGCCGCATTGCTTTCGCCGCCGATCGTGGCGGTCTGGTTCTTCGGCCTGGTCAGCTACCTCGCGTTCAAGGAATTCGTATCCATTGTTCCGCTGAGGAGGGCGGATCGACGGAGTTTGTTCTACGCCTACTTGGCCATTCCCATTCAATACGCTCTCGTCGCGCACGCGTACTACGGCCTGTTTATCGTCTTCATACCGGTTTGGGTCTTTTTCTTATTGCCGTTCCGATTCATTTTGGCCAAGCAAACGGAAGGCTTCCTCCAATCGATCTCGATGGTCAGTTGGGGCTTGATGATCACCGTATTCGCGGTCTCCCACGCGGCGATGCTGATCCAGTTTCCGGCCGATGACGCGAATCCCGCCGGAGGGGCCGGGCTGATTCTCTTCCTCGCCGTTCTCAACCAAGGCAACGACGTGGCGCAGTTCGTGTGGGGCAAGCTGCTCGGGCGCCGCAAGATCCTCCCCGACGTGAGTCCGAATAAGACCTGGGAAGGCTTTCTAGGCGGCGCGGCGACCACGACGCTCTTCGCAGCCTTGCTCCACGGCTGGCTCACGCCTTTCAGCCTTCCGTTTGCGCTGTTCATCGGAGCGGCGCTGGCCGGCGCGGGATTCATCGGGGACGTAACGCTCTCGGCGATCAAGCGGGACCTGAAGATCAAAGACGCGGGCGCCCTCATCCCCGGACACGGCGGCATCCTCGACCGTATCGACTCGCTCAGCCTCAGCGCGCCGCTCTTCTTTCATACCGTGAGGTTCTTTTATTACTGACGATGCTGCGCGCCCTTTTCTACGCCCTGCTGGTCCGGCCGATTACGATGATTGCGCTCGGCCTGAACGTCCGCCACTGGGATCGCGTACGCCCAAAGGGCTCGCATCTGATCGTCGCGAATCATAATTCTCACTTAGATGCGCTGGTATTGATGAGTCTATTTCGTCTGTCCGATCTTTCGCGCGTAAAAGTCGTAGCGGCTAAGGATTACTTCTGCCGCAACGCCCTAACGACTTGGATCTCGCTACACCTGATCGGCATCGTCCCGATCGACCGCACAGGAGGCGACAAAGATCCGCTGCGGCCCGTCTTGGATTCGCTCGACGAGGGCTACACGGTGATCCTCTTCCCTGAAGGCTCACGCGGCGAGGCCGAAGTCCGCTCGCCGCTCAAGTTCGGGGTCGCCAAGCTGCTGGAGGAGCGCCCCAAGGTCGAGGTCACCCCGGTCTACCTCTACGGCCTAGGCAAATCGCTTCCGCGCGGAGAGACCTTGCTCGTGCCCTTCGTCTGCGAAGTCAACGTCGGCGAACCGATCGGCTGGACCGGCGACCGCAAGGCGCTGATCGCCTCGATCGACGCCGCCTTCGACCGGCTGGCCGCTGAAATGGCCGTGGCGGACTGGCGCTAGCCAGCCTAACGCGCCTTACGGCGGTAGACGCTGCGGATCGTGGGGAACCACGTCTTGCCGCCGTCGCGCGAGCTCTCGTAGCGCCACTGGAGCGAATCGGCTTCGATGTCGTGCCACACCATACGGCGCAGCATCTTGCCCCGCGGCGTCTCGCGCTCCACCGAGAGGATCATCGTCTTGGCCTCGGCGTCCCATTCGCCCTCGAAGTTCAAGTAGGAGCCCTCGTTGTCGACCCACAGCTGCCGCCACTTCTTAGCGCGCCCGTCCCACACCGATAGGCTCTCGCCGTCTCCCGGCCCTTCGGTCGTATAGACCTCACGGACCACGCAACCGTCGTATTCCTTGGTGATCCGGTTGTCGGCCGTACCGCGCTTCCAATCATCGTCGCCGGGCCCGGTACGGTTCCAACGCTCAATCGTCCAGTCGCCGAGCCAGAAATCGAACTGCTTGGCCTCTTCGGCCTGGCAGGGCGGCTGTCGCGGCTGCGCCTGTCCGAACAAGACCGACGGCAAGAGCAAGAGAGCGAGGCGGAAGGATCGAGGCGTCACAAGCAGGCAGGCGGCTCGGAGCGCGACGGAGTTACAGCGCTCGGCCGTTGCGAACGTAAACTCTGAGCGCAAGATTCAGCCTCCGACTACTTCGCGCAACTCGTGCGCAAATCCCGCCCGCTCCTTGGCCGTACCGACCGTCGCGCGAATACCCGTTCGAGTCCCTTCCCCACGCGCCGTACGGACGAAAATGCGTCGAGCCGTCAGCTCGTCGAAGACGCGCTTCGCCTCCGCTTCGTCCTTCATCTTGAAGAGCACGAAGTTCGTCCACGACTCCACCGTCTCAACGCCCAGCTCGCGGCCGAGCGCATGATACTCTTCGCGCCCTTCCGCAACCTCACGGACGACCTCGGCGATGAACTTCTCGTCGGCCAACGACGCCAGCGCGCCCGCCTGCGCCGTCCGGTTCACGCCGAAGTGCAAACGAATCCGATCGATCGCCGAGACGAACTCCGGCGGCCCAATCAGGTACCCGATGCGCATCCCCGCCATCCCATGCGCTTTAGAGAACGTGCGAAATCGGACCAATCGGTCTGAATAAGCGTCGAGCGACAGCATCTGCTCGGCCCCGAGGAAGTCCGAGTACGCCTCGTCCAAGAAGCAGACGCAACCTGGGGGCAGTCCGTCCATTAGCCGGTGCAGCTCCTCGGTCGGTAGCAGCGTGCCGGTCGGGTTGTCCGGGTTGGCGAGATAGACGATCCGCGCCTCGTGGTCTTCCGCCGCCGCGACGAGCCGATCGACCGAATTGCGGAAGTCGTCGTAAAGCACGGTCTTCAACTCCGCGCCGAATCCGGCGACGTGATAGGCGAACGTGGCATAGGAGCCGTCCGAGGCGACCGCCGCATCGCCCGGATCGAGCAGAGCCCGCACGCCGAGCCCGAGCAACTCGTCGATTCCTCCGGCGACCAGCAAACGCCCGCGCTCCACGTCGAGCTTCTCCGCCAGCGCCTCCAGCAGTTCGTAGTTCGAGGGATCGCCGTAGCAGTTCGCTTGCTCCAACGACCGCGCCATGGCTTCCACCGCCTTGGGCGAGACGCCGAAAGCGCTCTCGTTGGCGCCGATGCGAACCGCGAAGCGATACCCCAGATCTCGCTGCAACTCATCCGGCGAAACAAACGGAACAACGGCAGGCAGCCCCGCGACGATACGGCTCAGTTTCATCTGCTCAACTTCATCTTCTGACTGAGCCGATTGTAGGCTAATCGTCGTCGGTCACCGAAGGCAGATCGTAGCCCAGCGTGTCGCCGTTGGCTTCGAATCCGTCGCGGTCGACGTCGACGAAGATCGGGTTCGTATAGGCGGCCGGGATCATCTGGCCTTGCACGTTGCGCCCCCACCCCTTGCTCAAGTCGGCGCCTTCGCCAACCGCCGCAACAATGAGATGGGCGTCCTCTTGCAGCGCTACGCGGACGGTCTTCTCAAAGCGCACGGGGCCGTCGCGGAAGTCGGACGCAGCGCGGAAATCGTACTGCTCAGGCTGCCGCCCGTTGACGAGGACTTGGACGCGGTTGACCTCCACCCAGTCCGCCGCCTGGACGCGGATCTTCAGGTCGACGTATCCCTCGGCGTGAACCGAGGAGCCGACCGGAAGCCCGTCGGCGGTCTCGACTTCGAGGAAGGGACCATTGGTGATCATCATCCGTCCCGCTTTGGCGTTGCGGATGATTTCAGTCGAATCAATCTCCGCCGGGTCGTCGGTCGAACTCGGCACGTAGGTGCGCCAGTCGCCGACGCCGTTCCCGAAAATGCGGTGCGCATCGGAGACCGCAACGCACCAGACGCGCCGGCCTTGGTTGAGCATCTGCAGCCAGAAGAAGGTCCGGTTGGGCCGCTCTCGCCCGTACCATTGCATGGTCGGCGTATGCTCCAGGATCGCCGCGCTCCACACTTCAGCCGCGTCGATCAACTCTTCGAATCCCACGAAGCCTCCGTCGCGTACGCCGTCGCCGTCCCGATCGAAAAAGACCTGCTCGACGTTCGGATGGTTCGCTTGGACCCAGCGGTTGACCTCGTCTCCGAAAATGCGGTCTTTGGCGATGCGCGCGTTGGCGCCCGCATCAAACCTCGTCCCCCACTCGCTCAACGTGGGCGAATTCCAGCTACGCAGCGTGATGGCGTTGATGCGCGGATCGTAGTGCCAGACCGGAGCGCCGCCGTTCTGCGCATGCGGATCAGGCGTCATCGGAAACGCGTTGAAGTGCTGCCCGGCGCCGGTCAATTCGATGCCGGGTACAGTAGCGATCTCTCCGCTCAGCCCCAGCCGCTCAATCTCGGGCGCCCAATCGACGATGCGGTTGTGCTCGGTAGTCGGCGCGAACTCGACGTGCTCGGCGGCGAAGTTGATCATGCGGTCGGTCGTGTTGCAGTAGTTGTCGCCCGACGGCGTCGAATGTGCGTGAAAGTCGGTGGAGATCCATCCCGCCGTATCGACCGTGCGCCGGAGCGTCGCGGACACCTCCACGGTCTCGCCGGAACCCACGGAAACCGTCTTCTCGACCAGGTCGAACTCAGGCCCGCGGGTGATGCGGAGCAGGTAGTCGCCGGGCGGGACCTGCTGCGAGAAGCGGCCGTCGTGCGTCTGGTACTGATGGTCGTTGCCGTGAACGCGGTAGTAGGTTCCTAGGTTGGGCGTCTCAGTTCCGTTGCGCCCGATGAACTGGATTTTCGCGGGCGACGGGCGTCCGGCCTCGTTGCGGATCAGGCCGGTGACGCGGGCTGCGTCGCCGACGGTCCAGTCGAGATTCGTCGTGCGGCCTCGGCGCACATTGGCGGTCTGCTCAGCGGAGTCCCGGCCAAGGTCCTCGAAGCGGATCGCATGGTCGCCGGGAGACGCCCGAAACGCGTAGGCGCCCTCAGCGTCGGGGTAGGCTTTCAGCTCCGTACCGTCGACGGTCGCGATGACGGCGCCGTGGACGGCGGCTTGGCCTGAGGCGTCGGCGACGCGTCCAGAAATCTCCCCCGTCTCGCCGAGCGCCGCGGCGACGACTCCGTATGCCGCCAAAGGCGAATCGCCGACGGCCAGCAGCACCGTGTACGTCGCCTCGTCTCCGGGCGCCAATTCGACTTCCTCCGGCAGCGTCGCGGGCTCAAGCGGCGCCCAGGCATAACCGCGTTTGTCGAAGGGGTCAATGGAATCGCCCGTCCGAATTTCGCCTGCCTGCGCTTCCTGATCGAGTCCTTTCCAGACAGGGCGAGGCGTGATGGTCTTCGCCCGCATGCCCTGATTGCGGTAGGTCGAAACGATGCGCACGTACTCCGCGTCGGCGTCCAGGCGATACTCGTGGCGTACGGCGAGACCTTGTCCGCGAGGCCCGGTCCGCACCGCTTCCACGCCGCTGCCGTCGTCGAGCGGCCGCACCCACGAAAGCATCCCGCGCTCGCCGCCCGGACGAAAGACGGTGAGTTGATCGTTGCCGGCGCCGCGCAGATCGAAGTCATAGATCGACCCCGGTAGAGGCGTCGCGTAGTCGGTCGTCATGTTGGCGCGGCGCATAGGGAGGTTGCCGCCGATCAAGATCTCGACATGCCGATTGCGCAGCACGTAGTCGCCGACGATGCCGTCCGCCTCCTTGCCCGAGGGCCGTTCGTCGAAGTTCCAAGAGGCGATCTCGAAGACTTCAACCGCCTCTCGTTGCGCGGTCAAACCGAGCGCAAGCAGCAGACCGAAGGCGGAGAAAGGGAGCAGGCGACGCTTCATGTTGGCCGCCAGTTTACATCCGTTTCGCTACGGCCGGGTTTCGGCCCGTCCGCGAGATCGGCCGCGCGAACGCCGCGTATAATGGCTGGCACACTATGGCAACGATCAAAGTCTTCAACAACGGCCCGCTACGCATCGAGGGCGACGACCTCGTCATCACCGATTCCGACGGCGCGACCTACGGTTTGGGCGGGCGCACCGTCATCGGCCTGTGCCGCTGTGGACTTTCAGAAAACAAACCGTTCTGCGACGGCGCCCACTCTCGTCAAGGCTTCCAATCCGAATGCAAGGCCGTCGATCTGCCGCCGAAACCCTAAGCAGTCAAACGCAGCGGCGTCACCGAAATCCGTCCGCCAAAGCAGACATCCACGTCCGTACCCGCCTTGCGCGGCCGCTGGGTGTAGGAGCCGGAGTACTGCAACCGGCCCTCGTCCTCCGGCCGAAACTTCAGATCGTGCGGCGATAGATCGAGGTCGCACTCGACCACTTCCGGCATCTCCTCTCCCGGCTGCAAGCAGGGGAGATTGATGCTCCACAGATCCATTCCACCGCCGTTGCGCGAGAGCAGGTCTTCCACGATCGGCCGGACCCACTCGGTCGCGCGTACCCAGTCTTCCGCGGTCAGTTTCCGGTTGCGGTAGTGCGACAGGGCGATGCCAGGAAGGCCGTGCAGCGCGGCCTCGCGGATCGCAGCCACGGTCCCGGAGTGGAAGACGTCGGCGCCGAGGTTGCCGCCTGAGTTGATGCCCGCGAGCACATAGTCGAACTCCCCAGGAAACTCATGGAGCGCGACCCGCACGCAGTCAGCCGGCGTGCCGTCGACCGCCCAACGCCGCTCGCCGAACGGCTCCAGCGTCAACGGCCGATCGGTCGTGACCGAATGGCTCTTGCCCGACTGCTCCACGCGCGGCGCCACCACCAGCGGCCGCTGCTCTCCCGGCGTCGCTCGCTCCAGAGCGGCCAGCCCCGGCGCCTCGATTCCGTCGTCATTGCTCAGCAGAAAACGCACTGAACCCCCTATGATCATTGTTGCAAAGCGACCGCTGGGCGGCCCTTTGCGAGCGGCCCTTCGCGTACGGACTCCTGCGCTGGTTTTGACGTCGTCGGATCGACATTGCGTGCTGTTCTTGACCCTGGCCATGGGTCTCGTCGGCGTCGGTTGCGGCGGGGGGCGCAGCGCCTCAGCGCCGATCTACCAACCGCCTCCCGCGCCGCGGGCCGCTCCGAAGCCGCTGCCGGGCGACCCGCCCAAAGTCGAGGCCTCCGACGCCGACCGAACCGTCGCGACCGCACCTCCGCTGCCGACCGTCCGCAAGCCCAAGAAGGTCACTCCGCCGCCGCCGCTCGGCGAGGACCTGTTGCTCGGCTTTGAGGCGCGCTCGTTCCGTAGCCCCGGCGGCTTGCGCCTGCGCTACCGGCTGTTCCGTCCGCCCGAATACGATCCGGAGAAGAAGTACCCGCTGATCGTCTTTCTGCACGGATCGAGCGGCGCCGGAACCGACAACCGCAAGCAACTCACCGGGAGTCGCCGCTACGGAGTCGAACTCTGGTCGTCAGCGGAAGTGCAGGCCGAGCACCCGGCCTTCATCCTTGCGCCCCAGGCCGACCCCGCGCAAGCCCCGACCTGGGTCCGCCTATGGCGCGCCGGCCAGCCCGACCCGATGCGCGCCGAGCCGCTCGAGATGGTCGTCGACCTGATCCGCGAGCTGGGCCACGAGTTCTCGCTCGATCCGGACCGCGTCTACCTAACCGGCATGTCGATGGGCGGCTTCGGAACCTGGATCGGCATCAGCCGCTACCCGGATCTCTTCGCCGCGGCGCTGCCGATGTGCGGCGGCGGCGATCCGACGCACGTGGTCGAGACCGAAGCGGCCGTATGGGCCTTCCACGGCAAAGCCGACCGCGTCGTCCCCGTGCGCCGTTCGCGAGAGATGGTCGAGGCGCTCCGCAAGGCCGGCAAGGAACCCCGCTACAGCGAGTACTCAGGCGTCGGTCACCAGGTCTGGAAGCGCGCCTTCGAAGAGCCGGAGCTCGTGGACTGGCTCTTCGAGCAACGACGTTAGGCGCGTCGTTGGGCTCGATACCAATCGAGCATTCTGGCCAGCCCTTCGGCGAGACTTACCTGCGGTTCAAACCCGAGTTCCTCTTTCGCGCGGGTCACGTCGGCCAACGAGCGGCGGATGTCGCCCGACCGAGGCGCATGATACTTCGGCTCCAGTTCGACGCCGGCGGCCTCTTGCATCATCTTCCAAATCTGGTTGAGAGTCGTCTCCTCGCCGCGTCCGCCGTTGTAGACGCGACCCGCGGCCCCCTCGGCTCGGGCCGCCAATAGGTTCAATTGGACGATGTCGTCGACAAAGATAAAGTCGCGGGTCTGCTCGCCGTCGCCGTGGATCGCCGGCGCGTCGCCCGAGAGCAGTCTCTCCGCAAAGATGGAGAGGACGCCGGAATAGGGCGAGGAGGGATCCTGCCGCGGGCCGAATACGTTGAAGTAACGCAAGGCGACAGTTTCCAGCCCGAAGTTATCCCAAAAAGTCTTGAGATAGTATTCGCCCGTCACCTTGTGCACCGCGTAGGGCGACTGCGGATCGGGGCACATCGTCTCGCTCTTGGGCATCTCGGGGGAGTTGCCGTACGCGGCCGATGAAGCCGCGAATACCACCCGCCGTACGCCCTTGTGCGCCGCCGCGCGCAGCACATTGAAAGTCCCGTCAATATTGACGCCGTGCGTCTCCACCGGCTCTTGCACCGAACGCGGCACCGAGGCCACCGCAGCCTCGTGGAAGACCACGTCGACCGCCGTAAAGCAGTCCTCTAGCCGCTGATAGTCACGCACGTCGACTCGACGCACGTCGATCCGGCTGCCGTCCAAGCCCTCTAAGTTCGATTGCTTGCCGGTATCGAAGTTGTCGACGACGATAACGCGCTGCACCTGCTCGTCCGCGAGCAAACCGCGCACCAACGCCGATCCGATAAAGCCGGCCCCGCCGGTAACCAGAACGTTTTCCATAACCAAGTACTGCCTAACCTAGTTGCGCAATTTCGTCACGCAAATAGCCATACGCTTCATTCACGATCTTTTCCGCGCCGGGCGTGAAGTCAAAGACCTCCATCGAAACCCAGCCTTGGAAATCCAAATCCTTCGCCGCCTGCAACACCGGCTTGAAGTCATATCCGCCGTCCGGTCGCGGGTAGCTGCCGTCCAGTTCATTCACGTGGATATGGCGGATCTGCGAGAAGTGCTTCCGAACTAAGTCCGCATGCGGCGTCGTCTCCGCAATCGCGTTGTGCGAATCGAACATCGTCTGCACGTTCGGGCTCTCGATCTCGGCCGCCAGCGACGCCGACTCGTCGAGCGACAGAATCACGTCGCACTGGTCCGGCGGCAACGCCTCAATCAGCAGCGTCACGCCGCGTTCCTCCAGCGTCGGCACAATCGACCGCACGCCTTCCATGTAGTTGCGCGTCGCCTCTTCGCGCGTCGCGCCGCCGGTGGTCATGCGCTGCCCCGGCGACCCGAAAACCATTACGCCGCCGGACGATTGATCAGCCGGCCGCAGGTCGGCGCACAGATCGACCAGTCCGCGCACGTACTCCCAACTGCTCTCGCGGGTCGCCTTGTCGGGGGTCGTTACGTGCAAGCCTTCGGGGCCGACGGTCAGCCAGTGCAGCCCGACAAAGTCGAGGCCGGAGTCCTCGATCTGCGTACGCGTCTCTTTGCGTGCCTCGGCGGAAAGCTCGGTCGCATTCGTGCGCAACGTGAAGGGAGCGATCTCAATCCCGTCCCAGCCGGCCGCACGGATCGAGCGGCACTGTTCGGGGAAGGGAGTCTTCTCGTAGAGTTCGTTGCAGACGGAGACGCGGAAAGGACCAAGCGGCATAGTTTCCAGTCTATCCCGCCAGGGCCTTCTCGACGAGTTGGGCCAGGTGCCGCGGCAAGTCGAGGCCCAGCGCCGCTTCATGTCCGCGCGGCGACATCTTGATCCAGGTGCGCTGGAGGATGTGTACGACCTTCTCTTCCGAATGCTTCGGAGCAAAGTCGGCGAAGTAGTTTTCGAGAAACACCAGCGCGATCACGTCTTCGAGCGTCTGGCATTCCGGATCCGTCTTGAGCGCCTTCTTGCGCAGCAAGGAGGAGACGCGCTCGACCATCTCCGCGCCATATCCCGCCTTGTCCAGGATCTCCGCCGTCGTCTCCGCATGCAGCTTGCCGAGGTCGGTCCGCCAACGCTTGTACCCGGCGCGATCCATCGGGTACTCCTCACGCGGAATTCGCCAGCGCCCGATGTGCTGAGCGCGCGCGGCGATTCGCAGCGCCTCGGAGGCGTCGGGCGCGAGCCTCTCAAGCCAAGCCGTCATCCGCTCGGAGTAAGCGAGTTCCTCGCCCTTCGGGTCCTGACGATTGAAGGCGTCGATCGCCGCGATCGCCTGCTCAAACCGGCTAGTGTCCTTGGGGACCATCCAACCATTGTCCAACGTCGGGCGCGACGATCGCCTGCATCTCGGGCGTATCGACGTTCTCGGCGGTCAACAAGTAGGCGCCCGAATCCATCTCGCGGACCGGCTGCTCGCCGCGCAGGTGTTGCGCCATCGCCTTAGTCGATTCGTAGCCCATCTTGAACGGGTCCTGCACGACGATCGAATCGACCACCCTGGCTTTCATCTCGGCGATCAGCTCGTCCGAGGCGTCCATGCCGACGATCTTGACGTCCGCCTGACGCAGCTTCACCGCTCGAACCGCCCCGTCGAAAGACGACTCGTTGTCTGCATAGAGCCCGGCGAGATCCGGGTGCGCCGTCATCAGGTTCTCCGCTTCGGCCATCGCCTTCGAGCGGTCGGCCATGTTGAAGCGCACGCCCAGCATCTCGATCTCGGGAAAGCTTTCGGCGATCTCGTCGACGAAGCCCTGCTCGCGCTTCACCGTCGAGGCCGAGCCCGGCATGAATCCGATCACGCCGACCTTGCCCTTGCCTCCGAGGATCTCGCCCATCCGTCGCGCGGCCATCCTTCCGGCCTCATAGTTGTCGGTCGCGACGAAGGTGATGATCTTGTCGGTCTGGATCGCCGAATCAAAGATCGCCGTCGGAATCCCCGAGTCCGCCGCGCGCTCCACCACCGTGACCAGCGCCTCCTCATCCACCGGCGCCAGTACGATCCCGGCGGCCCGTCTGGCGATGAGGTTCTCGACGATCGAGATTTGTCGGCTCGAATCGATCTCGCTTTGCGGCGCGTTCCACAGAATCTCCAGACCGAACTCGGCGCCCGCCTTCAGCGCTCCGGCGTGCACCGTCTGCCAAAAGATGTGATTCGTCCCCTTGGGAACCACGCCCACCAGCGGTTTCCCGGAACTCTCCGAACAAGCGGCCAGGGAAACGGCGGAAAGGGCGAGGAATCGGCGCCGCGTGGTCGTCATCGACCGAAATTGAAGCACAATCCGGCCCACGCGTGGAGATAATCAAACATGGGTACGCCGCTCTTCATCGTCGACGCCTTCGCCGCCCGCCGCTACGCCGGAAACCAAGCCGCCGTCTGCCTCCTGGACGAACCCGCCGACGAGACCTGGATGCAGGAGTTCGCCGCGGAGATGGACTTCTCGGAGACGGCGTACGTCGTCCCGTCGGGCGACGCGTTTCAACTGCGCTGGTTCACCCCGACCGTCGAGGTCGAACTGTGCGGCCACGCCACCTTGGCTTCCGCCCACGTCCTGTGGGAGGCCGGTCGCCTGCGCCCGGACCAAGAGGCGCGCTTCGACACGATCCACAGCGGGCGGCTGGTCTGCAAGCGCAACGGCGACTGGATCGAGATGGACTTTCCGGCCGATCCACCAACGGCCTGCGACCCGCCCGCATCGCTGGCCGAGGCGCTGGGAGCGAAGCCGGTCGCCTTCGCCAAGGGGCGCTACGACTTCGTCGCGGAGCTCGAATCGGAGAAGGAAGTCCGCGGCCTGGCGCCCGACTTCCGCGAACTCGCGACGCTGCCCGTGCGCGGCATGATCGCAACAGCCCGAGGGGACGGCGACGGCGACTACGACTTCGTATCCCGCTTCTTCGGCCCCGGTTCAGGAATCGACGAAGACCCGGCCACGGGATCCGCCCACTGCGTCCTCGCGCCGTACTGGAGCGGTCGACTGGGCAAAGAAGCGATGAGCGGTTTCCAAGCCTCCGAGCGCGGCGGTACGGTGCGCGTGCGGCTCGACGGGGATCGGGTCATCTTGGGCGGCCAGGCGCATACCACCGTCCGGGGCGAGTTGGAGTAGTCCCATTGCGGGCCGCACGCTAAGGGCGGCCGTATACTGATGGCCATGAGCGTCGAAGTCAGCGTGAGTCTGGACGAGGAGCTTGGTCGACGGCTGGAAGACTATTCCGATCAGGTCGGATGTACGCCGGCGGAGGCGATCAAGACCGCGGTCGAAAGACTCGTAGCAGACCGGACTGCGCCCAGCTCCGGAACTTCCCTTGCTGATCGACTCCGAGAATCCGGCCTGATCGGCTCGATTCAAGATGGCCCCGGGGATCTCAGTACAAATCCCAAACACATGGAAGGCTTCGGGGAATGATTCGGCCAGTCCTGCTGGACACCGGACCGCTGGTTGCGCTGTTTGACAAGACGGACCCGTGGCATGAACCTTGCCTAGCGTACGCCTCTGAACTCAACGGGCCAACCGTCACGTGTTGGCCTGTCATCACGGAAGCCGTTTGGATCGCGAGACGGTATCCTTCGGCGATCGCCTCTATTCTCACCGCAGTCCGGAGAGGCTCGATCGACGTCATCCACATCGATCGAGACGGTACGGGCGAACTACAAGGACTCTTGGAGCGCTACGCTTCGCTGAAGCCCCAACTAGCCGACGTGGCATTGGTCTATCTGGCCGAACGCGAACGGATCGATACGGTCTTCACGCTGGACCGGCGAGACTTCTCCGTTTATCGGACCGCAAGCGGCAAAGCGCTCCGCATGATTCCCTAAAGGGCGCCGCTACCCCAAGCGAGCGCCGATCGGAGCATCTTCCAAAAAACTCACCAGATAGGGGTGACGGTCATCGCCCGAGGCGGCAATGATCATCCCCTGGCTTTCTATGCCGCGCATCTTCCGCGCCTTCAAATTCGCGACGATCGCGACCTTCCGGCCGACCAGCTTCTCGGGATCATAGACCCCGGCGACTCCCGCGCAGATCGAGCGCGGCGTACCTTCGCCGATATCAATCGTCAGGTGCAGCAGCTTGTCGGCGTCAGGGTGCTTTCTCGCTTCAACGACTAGTCCGACGCGCATGTCGACTTTGAAGAAGTCGTCAATTTGAATTTCAGGCGTATCGACCGTAATCTTCGCTTCGGTCGCCTCAGCGGGCGCCGGACGTCCGAGCGTCGCGGCCTGTTGCTTCAAAGCTTCGTCTTCGAGTTCTTGCATCTTGTTCACTGATTTCTCTACGTCGAGCCGCGGATAGAGTTGTTCCGTCTCGCCGATCTCTTGCCCCACGGCGAGGCCGCCCCAAGCCAGATCCTTCAACGGATACGCGGCTAGGTCGCCCGCTTGCCCAAGCGTCTTCCAAATCTTGGCCGTCGATTTCGGCAGCACCGGCTGCGCCAGCGCGCATGCGATCCGAACGACTTCCGCTGAGTTATAGAGCGTGGCCGCTAACTGCGCCTTGGTCGCGTCGTCTTCCCCTTTGGCAAGAATCCAGGGCTTCTGCTCGACGATATACTTGTCGACCGCCCCCAGGAGCGCCCAGATCGCTTCCAGCGCCTTGGAGAATTCAAACTTTTCATAGTGCGCGAGAACGGAGGGAATCGTCTCCGCCGCCTTCGCCGGCAGCCCCGCGTCGTCTCCGCCCGCCGGGTCCGGCGCCTTACCGTCCGAGTAACGATGGATCATCGTCACGGTACGGCTGACGAGGTTGCCGATCCCGTTCGCCAGATCCGCGTTGTAGCGGGTGACAAGGCCTTCGGACGAAAAATTGCCGTCCTGACCAAAGACGATCTCGCGCAGCAAGTAATAGCGCAGCCCCTCCACCCCCACGACGTCCGCGACCGGACGCGCGCGCACGATATTGCCTTTCGACTTGCTCATCTTGTCGCCCTGGAAGATGAGCCAGCCGTGCGCAAAGATCTTCTTCGGCAGCGGCAGTCCGGCCGACATCAAAAACGCCGGCCAAAAGATCGCGTGGAAACGCAGAATCTCTTTTCCGACCATATGAACGTCCGCGGGCCACAGCTTCTCCCAATTGGCTTCGCGGTCGCCTTCTTCGGGGTAGCCGATCGCGCTCATATAAGTCGTCAGCGCATCGAACCAGACATAGAAAACATGCTCCGGGTCGTCGGGAATCGGAATTCCCCACTTCACCGACGACCGAGAGATCGAAAGATCCTTCAGCCCGCTCTCAACAAAGGCCAACACCTCATTGCGGCGGCTCTCCGGCTGGACAAAGTCCGGCTGCGAGCGATAAAGCTCCAACAGCCGATCCTGATACTTAGAAAGCCGAAAGAAATAATTCTCCTCGGTCAGCTCAACGACCTTCTCCGGGTCGAGTTTCTCGGCCTCTTCATCCGTGACGAACATTTCATCCGTTACGGAATACTTTCCGGTATAGGAATCCTTATAGATGTCGCCCGCATCCATACAAGCTTTGAAGATCTTCTGGACGGCTTTGGCGTGCAGTGGATCCGACGTACGCCGAAAATAGTCGTAGTCGATCTCGAGCGCATCCCACTCGTCTTTGAACGCCTTCGAGACCCCGTCGGTGAACTCTTTCGGCGTCCACCCGGCCGCCTTCGCCGACTGCTCGACCTTCTGTCCGTGCTCGTCCGTCCCGGTGGTCAGGTAGGCGTCATCGCCCGTCATCCGCCGGTAACGTTTGATCGTATCGGCGGCGAGCGTCGTGTACGCGTGGCCGATGTGCGGCGCCGCGTTGACGTAATAGATCGGCGTGGTGAGGTAGTACTTCATCGTTCCTTCGTAGGCAGGCTGCGATAGGCGTGACGAGCCGCTTCGAGCACTTCTTTCAAGGGTACTTTCTTCTCGCGAGCGATTCGGCGCGCGTCTTCAAACTCGGGAGCGAAACCGACTTCGCGTCCGCCCGATCGACCGACCTTGACCCGCACGTCGCCGTAGCTCGTCGTCACCGTGACCAGCTCGCGCTCCAACACGCGCCGCTGGGCCGGATAGCTCCGTACTCCGAGCGTCGTCGTCTCGGCGAAGAGCACGTCTCCCAGACGGTCGCGGTCGTCCAAGCTCGAGAGCACGGTCAACTGATAGCCCGGCCGGTCCTTCTTCATGAAGATCGGCGTCAGCGTGACGTCGAGCGCGCCCTCTTCGAGCAGCCGCTCGCGGGCGTACCCGGCGATCTCGGGGCTCATGTCGTCGATGTTGGCTTCGGTGACCCAGATCTCCGTCGCTTCAACGGCCTCGCTCGACTCGCCCAGCACCAGCCGCAGCATGTTGGCGCGATCGGGGAAGTCACGGTCGCCGGCGCCGTAGCCGATCGCCTCGATCGCCATCGCCGGCATCGATCCGTACTCGGCCGCGACCGTCGAGACGACGGCGGCCCCGGTCGGCGTCGTCAGCTCCATCGTCGGCCCGTCGGAGTAGGTCGGCAGGCCCTTCACCAGCGCGGCCGTGGCGGGCGCGGGCACGGGCATCACGCCGTGCGCCGCCTTGACCGTGCCGCTGCCGAGGTTGATCGGCGAGCAGACGATCTTCTCGACGCCCAGCGCCGCGAAGCCGATCGCCGCGCCGACGATATCGACGATCGCATCCACCGCGCCCACCTCGTGAAAATGCACCTTCTCAATGGACACGCCGTGGATGGCGGCCTCCGCCTCCCCCAGTCGCCGAAAGATCGACTTCGCGCGGTCCTTCAAGTCGTCGTCGAGAGCCGACTCGTCGATGATGCGCTCGATGGTCGATAGGTGGCGGTGGGCGTGGTCGTGCTCGACTTGAACGCGAAAGTCGGTCCCGGTGATCCCCCGCCGCACGCACGGCTCGACAGTCAGCGTAACCCCGTCCACGCCCAGCTTGTCGATCTCGGCGCGCAAGAAGTCCGCGTCGAGACCGGCGTCGAGCATGGCGCCGAGCAGCATGTCCCCGGCGATGCCGGAGTAGCAGTCGAGATAGGCGATTTTCATGGGACGGCTACGCTTCGTCCATCATGCCATGCAGGATTGCGAGGATCTGCACCTCGCTGGACGAGACCCGGTAGTAGAAAAGGTATCGGTCGATCACAAAGGCGTGATACCCGGCCATCACGCCGCGGTCACGGATGGGATGCATCCGAGGGAAAGACCGGATCAACTCGATCTTGTCTCGGAACGCGGTTTGGACTGCACGCGGCAGCAACTCCAACGAGGCGGCCGCGTCGGCGCTGAGGCGGACTTTCACAGATCGAGCTTCTTCCTGAGGTCGTTCCAGTCGACCGCCGTCCCGTCTTGGAAACTGCGCTCTGCGGAAGCGAGCCCGCGCTTCAGTTCGTCTTCTCGGCCTGACTCCATCGCATCCATTTCGCGATTGGCCGTCTCGCCCGCCTGGCTCCTGCGGATAGCCAGCAGCCCGCGAATCACTTCGGCCGAATCGCCGCCTGCGTTCTCCGTTAGCTCGTCGAACTCGCGGGCGGTCTCGTCGTCGACGGTCAGTTCGATCTTGCGCACGGGCTTAGTCTATCAGCGCTCGCCTGGCCCCTAGCTCCCGTTACAATCAGGAGCGGTGCGCGCGCTCGCCATCCTCCTACTCGCTTCCGCCGGGCTCTCGGCCGGGCCGCGCACGGTCGTCTTCATCGGCGACGACGGGGCCCTGCGCGAGGCCGCCCAGCGCGGGATGTACGAGGCGGAACAGCAGGCAGAGTTCCTCGGCATCGAATACAAGTGGGTGTTCGTCGACTCCGCCGCGGACGCCGCAAAACATCCGGGCGCGTACGCCGTCGTAGCCGCCGTCGAACCCGAGGCCGCGGCGGAGGCTCTGCCCGATACGGCGGTGTTCAACGTCGTCGATCGCGACAACGCCCTCCGTACCCGCTGTCGCCCGAACCTCTTCCACACGGCCCCCTCTTGGATGATGATCTCGGCCGCCGAGGAGCAGTGGAAGCAGTCCGAGCCCGACGACCACGCGATCGAGGCGCATGCTTGGCACCCGCGCTTCGTCAAATTTGCCGGGCGCGAACTCAACAACCGCTGGCGCGAGCACGTCGGCCGCGAGATGACCGATGACGATTGGGCGGTCTGGGCTGCCTATCGGCTGATCGCGGACGCCGTCGCACAGAATCCCGATGCATCGCCCGCCGATCTGATTCCGTACTTTCGCGAGGAGATGGAATTCGACGGCCAAAAAGGCGCCTACATGACCTTTCGGCCGACCGGCCAACTGCGCCAGCCGCTGCTGATCACGGTCGCGGGCCGTCTCTCCGGCGAAGCGCCCGTGCGCGGCGTAGCGGCGGCCGACGACCTCGATTCGCTCGGCGCCCAGGAGTGCAAACCATGAAGCGTCTCGTTTTCCTTGCGATGGCCGCGGCTCTCGTCTGCGCGGGACGCGAACCGACCGGCCGGCTGTTCGTGACGAACGAAGGGACCGATTCGATCTCCGTCATCCAGGCCAAGACGGGCGAGTTGGAGAAGACGATCGAGATCGGCGGACGGCCGCGCGGGATCGGTTTTTCGCCCGACCGCTCGGTCGTCTATGTGGCTCTGGGCGACGACAACGCCATCGGCGTGATCGACACCCAGACGCTCGAGGTGTTGAAGCGGATTCCCGCCGGCTCCGACCCCGAGGCGTTCGACGTCCACCCCAACGGCCGCATCTACCTCTCGAACGAGGACGACGGTTTGGCCTCGGTCCTCGATCCGTCGACAGGCGAGATCGTCGCCGAGGTCGAGGTCGGCATCGAACCCGAAGGCGTCGCCGTTGCGCCCGACGGCAAGCGCGTCTACGTGACCTCCGAGTCGACCAACATGGTGCACGTAATCTCGATTCCCGAGCATGAGGTCGTAGCGAACATCCTCGTCGGCGCGCGCCCGCGCGAGGTCGCTTTCTCGGCCGACGGGAAATTCGGGTACGTCACCTGCGAGGTGGGCGGCGAGATCGTGAAGTTCGATCTCGCGACCAACAAGATCGTCGCCCGCAAGAAGCTCCGGCGCGAGATTCGCCTCGTCAAGCCCAAAGGCGTGCGACTCGGCCCGAGCGGCGACAAGATCTGGGTCTCAACCGGTCGCGGCAACGCGGTCGCTGTACTCGACGCCGAAACGCTTGAGCTGGAGGCGACCATCCCGGTCGGCGTGCGCGTGTGGGGGATGGCGTTTTCATCGGACGGCAAACGCCTCTACGTCACCAACGGCATCAACAACGATCTGTCGGAGATCGACGTCGCAGCACGCAAAGAACTCCGCAGAATTCCGACGGGGGAGAGGCCGTGGGGCGTCGTGCTGGACGACTAGTCGGGGCTTTCGTCGTCCTCGCGTCGCTCGCGTCGGCGTCCCAGCCGACGGCGGAAGAGGCGCTCGGCTGGAAGCTCTTTTTTGACCCGATCCTCTCGCGTACGGATGAGTTCTCGTGCGCGACTTGCCACGATCCAGAGAAGGGCTACGAGGGCGGCGAGGCGCTGAGCAAGGGCGCCCACAGCGACGTACTGGCGCGCAATACGCCGACCGTGGTGAACCTCTCGGAAGCGAGATTCTTCTTCTGGGACGGCCGCGCCGGGTCGCTCGCCGAACAGGCCAAGGGGCCGATCGAGAATCCGCTCGAGATGGATCTCACGCTGGCGGAAGCCGTCAAGAAAGTGCGCTCGCAACGACACTATCGCCGCGCCTTCAAGACGATCGGCAAGCCCGTCACCGAGGACTCGATCGTCGAGGCGATTGCGGCGTTCGAGGCCAAGCTCACGACCGGCGAAACCGTCTTTGATCGCTGGATCCAGGGTGACCGCGACGCACTCAACGAGCAGCAGGAGCGCGGACGGCTGATCTTCTTCACCAAAGGCGATTGCGCACTGTGCCACAACGGTCTGCACATGGCCGACGACGACTTCCACAACGTCGGCACCGCGACGCCGGACGACCTCGGCCGCTCGGAGATCGACGGAGACGACTACTACCTCGGCGCCTTCAAGACGCCCGCCTTGCGCAACTGGAAGGGCCGCGAACCGTTCATGCACGACGGCCGCTTCGCAACGCTGCGGGACGTGATCGCACACTACTCCTCACCCAAGCCGAATACGATCGGCGAGAGCGAGATCGACCCGCGCGGGTTCACCGACGCCGAGGTCGACGACCTACTCGCCTTCATGGAGACCCTGAACGGCGAGTGGCCCGACTTGAAGCCGTTTGAAGAAGCCTGGGAGCGCCTGAACGAACGATGAGCGAGCCGCGCGTTCGGGTGGAAAACCTGGCCAAGCGCTACCCCTCGGGGACGGGCGTGTTGACCGTCTTCGAAGGCGTATCGCTCGACTTCGCTCCCGCCGAAAGCGTCGCGCTCGTCGGCGCATCAGGCGCGGGCAAGTCGACCTTGCTGCATCTGATCGGCGCTCTCGATCCGCCCACGGAGGGCGAAGTCTTCTTCGAGGGGCAAGCGCTCACCGGGCGCCCGGACGCCGAGTTGGCCGCCTACCGGAATCTCTCGGTCGGCTACGTCTGGCAGAGCTACCACCTGCTGCCTGAGTTCACCGCGCTTGAGAACGTTCAGATGCCCCTGCTGATCGCCGGCGGGGACCGCAAGAAGACCGAGGAGCCGGCGCGCCGCTGGCTCGAGAAGATGGGACTCGGCGACCGCGCGACCCATCAGGCCGGTGAGCTTTCAGGCGGCGAACAGCAACGCGTCGCGATCGCCCGCGCTCTGGTTCGCGATCCCAAACTCCTCCTAGCCGACGAGCCGACAGGCAATCTCGACCGCGCCACCGGCGAGGCGATCGTCGAGCAGATTCTCGCGCTTCCGGGCGAAGAAGGGCTAACCGTCGTCGTGGCCACGCACAGCATGGAATTCGCTCGGCGGTGTGACCGCGTCTATCGCATCGAGAACCGAACAGCGGTCGCCGAGTAGGGGCGCCGAATGCGGTCGCGGAATAGAATCGTCAGAGGCGTTGTGGATCAGTTGTGGATCAAATAGGCGAGCGATAGCATAGACGCCAACCGATGCCCATCTCACGGAGAAGCTTCATGAAGACGACTACGGCAGCCCTGGCGCCGACGATGCTCGCCGCCTCGGCGACGGGCTACGACCTCGAAGAGATTGAGCGTCGGCTGGCCAAAGGCAAGAAGATCGGCGGCGTCACGAAGCAGGACTTGCCGACGCCGTCGCTGATCGTCGACTTGGACGCGCTCGAAGGCAATATCGCCCACATGGCCGAGCACGCCCAGAAGTCCGACGTCGATCTCCGGCCCCACGCCAAGACGCACAAGACGCCCGAAATCGCGCGGCGTCAATTGGCCGCCGGTGCGCTGGGAGTTTGCGCGGCGACCATTCGCGAGGCGGAGGCGTTGCAGGCGGCAGGCATTCCGGGACTCCTGATCACCGGCGAACTCGTCGGGCCCAACAAGATCGCGCGCCTGGTGCGCCTGACCCGGAAAGCGTCCGACACCATGACGGTCGTCGACAACCCAGCCCACGCCGAGCAGCTTTCCGAGGCCGCCGTCGCGGGCAAGGTCACGCTCAACGTGATGGTCGACGTCGATCCGGTGGGGCGTCGCACCGGCATCGCTCCGGGGCCGGGCGCGGTCGAGCTGGCCAAGACGGTCGACCGCCTCGGCGGACTGCGCCTGCGCGGCGTCCACGGCTATTCCGGGTGGTCGTCGCACGTCGTGGGATTCGAGGAGCGCACCGAGCACTCGACGCAACACATGAAGCCGGTGCTCGAATCCTTCGAGGCGATGCAAAAGGCGGGCCTTCCCGCCGAGATCATGTCGGGCGCCTCGACGGGCACCTACAACATCGACTCCGAGTTCGACGCGATGACCGAGCTGCAAGTCGGCTCCTACGTCTTCATGGACGTCGATTACCGGCGGATCGGCGGTCGCTCCGGCAAGGTCTACAAGGACTTCTCGCCCGCGCTCACCGTGCTCGCGACGGTGATGAGCAAGAACTACGACGACATCGCGACGCTCGATGCAGGGTTGAAAGCCTTTGCGACCGACAGAAAATTCGGACCCGAGCCGCTGCTGGCCGGAGTCGACTACGCGTTCTTCGGCGACGAGCACGGCAAGCTCTTGCTTGAAAACGCGCAGGAAGAGGTCAAACTCGGCGACAAAGTCGAGCTGATCGTGCCGCACTGCGATCCGAACGCCAACCTCTACGACCGCATCTACGCCTGCCGCGGCGACGACGTGGTCGAAGTCTGGAAGGTCGCCGCCCGCGGCCACGTCTAGGAGGCATGGCGAACGCAAAGCCCGTCCGCATCGACGCGCTGCTGGCCGAGCGCGGTCTCGCCGACTCGCGCGAGAAGGCCCAGGCGATGATCCTCGCCGGACAAGTGCTCGCCGACGAGCAGAAGATCGAGAAGCCGGGCCGAAAGGTCTCGCCCGACGCCGAGATTCGCCTGCTCGGCCAGCCGGCCAAATTCGTCAGCCGAGCAGGGTTCAAACTCGAAGGCGCCCTCGACGCCTACGCGATCGACGTTGCCGGCGCAACCTGCCTCGACGTCGGCTCCTCGACCGGAGGATTCACCGACTGCTTGCTGCAACGCGGCGCCGCGAAGGTCTACGCCGTGGACGCCGGAACCAACCAGCTCCACTGGCGCATCCGACAGGACCCGCGCGTCGAGGTCCGGGAGAAGGTCAACGCCCGCTACCTTTCCGCCGCCGAAGTACCGGAACGTTGCGGCTTCGTCTGCTGTGACGTCAGCTTTATCTCTGTTACCCTGATTCTCCCCGCTCTCACGCCGTTCTTGGCGGCTCAAGCTCAAATCGTCACGCTCGTGAAACCGCAGTTCGAGGCTGGAAAAGGCCAAGTCGGCAAGGGCGGAATCGTGCGAGACGAGGCCGTCCAACGGGCGGCCGTCGAGCGCGTTCGCCAAGCCGTGGCCGACCTCGGTTTCAAACGGATTGAGGAAATGGAAAGCCCGATCCGCGGGGCGGAAGGCAATCGCGAGTTCTTGCTCTGGGGCTCTGAAAGATCGACCACATGATCCAACAAGTCGGCATCGTTTCGAAACCTGGACGCAGCGATCTTCCTCGCCTGCTGAACGATCTGTTGCCCTGGCTCTCGGCCCGGGGTATCGGCGCCAAGGTGGATCTGGTCACCGCCGAGTACTTACTGCGAACCGACGGTTTCGACCGCGCCAAGCCTCCTGAAGACGTCGACCTGATGATTGCGCTGGGCGGCGACGGCACCCTGCTCAGCGTCGCGCGCGGAGTCGGCACGCGCGAGACTCCGCTACTGGCGGTCAACCTGGGCGGACTGGGATTCATGATGTCCACCGGTCCCGAGGAGATCTTCGAGGCCCTAGAGAGCGTCGTCGACGGCAGCTACGACACCCAAGAGCGCACCGTGCTCGCCGCGACCGTAACCCGCGAGTCCGGCGGTCCGGCGCAATCCTACTACGGGCTGAACGACATCGTCGTCAACAAGTCCGCCATCGCACGCCTGCTCCAGCTCGACGCGGTCATCAGCGGCGAGCTCATGTGCTCCTACCGTGCCGACGGCCTGATCATCTCGACGCCCACCGGCTCGACGGCGTACTCGCTAGCCGCCGGCGGCCCGATCTTGCACCCGGCGGTCGACGGCATCTGCATCACGCCGATCTGCCCGCACACGCTGACCGACCGCCCGGTGGTGGTGCCCGAGTCGTCCAGCATCGAAATCGTCTTCCAGGGCGGCGACGACACGACCTACCTGACCGTCGACGGACAGGTAGGCACCGGGCTACGCGTCGGCGACCGGATCGTCATTCGCCGCGCCGAACACTCGGTGCGCATCGTGCAGACGGAGGCGCCGCGCTTCTTCGACGTGCTGCGGACGAAGATGCACTGGGGCGGGTTGTAAGCGGGCGAGATCGAGCAAGCAGGATCATCGACAAAGACCGGGAACATACCGCACCATGGAGCCGTAGGTTAGAAGGACGGAGTCGATGCTGAAATTTGTCCCGCTGGTCCGGAAAAGCCTCTTCCGCAACCTCCGCCGTACGATCTTGACCACGCTGAGCATTGCGGGCTCGCTGTTCCTGCTCGGCATCCTCTTCGCACTCTACGCCTCGTTCTATCACGCGGAGACTTCCGACGAGCAGGCTCGCAGGTTGATCACGCGTCACAAGGTTTCGTTGACGCAGTCGATGCCCGCCTTCTATCAGCAGAAGATCGCTCAGATCGAAGGCGTCGAGCAGGTCATCGGGCAGAACTGGTTCGGCGGGGTCTACAAAGACAACAGGCCCTCGGAGTTCTTTCCGCGGTTTGCGGTCGACCCGGAAGAGATCTTCAGCGTCTACAGCGAATTCAAGACTCTGCCGGATGAACTGGAGGCGTTCATCAACGATCGTCAGGGTTTGGCGGTTGGAGCCACGACGGCAGAACGAGTTGGACTCAAGCTCGGCGACCGGATCACCATCAAGGGCGACATCTTTCCGAGCGACTTGGAACTGACGGTCCGGGCGATTTTCCACGGCCCCGGCGACGACACGACATTCTTCCATCGCAAGTATCTCGACGAAGGACTCCCGCCCGAGTTCGCCGATAGCGTCGGCTTCTACGCGATTCTGATCGAGGACCCGGCCGAGGCCCAACAAGTCGCTGCTAGGGTCGACGACCTGTTTCGCAACTCGCCCCAGCCGACGAAGACCGAAACCGAGTCGGCGTTTCAACTCGCCTTCGTGAACCAACTGGGCAACATCAAGCTATTCCTCTTGGCCATATCCGGAGCGATCGTCTTCACCATCATGCTCGTCTCGGCCAACACCATGGCGATGACGGTCCGCGAGCGCATACGCGAAGTCGGCGTGCTGAAAACGCTCGGGTTCACCTCGACCGGCGTTTTGGCGCTGATCCTAAGCGAGTCGATGTTGCTCTCGCTGATGGGCGGCGTCATCGGCGTCGCGGGCGCTTGGACGTTGGGAGGAATGGTCAAGACGTTCTTGGAAGGCTCGTTCACCTCGTTCACGATGCCGTTGTGGGGCATCCCGATCTGCTTTGCCGTTGCTCTCTTTATCGGCCTCGCCAGCTCAATCGGGCCGGCCGTGTCGGCGTCCCACAAACGAATCACGGAGGCGCTGCGCCACACGGGCTAGGCCAAGAAACGAATGGCGATTCCGATCAGCTACAACCTGCGCAACCTAAAGGTGCGCATGACCACCACGATCATGACCGCACTCGGCGTCGCACTCACGGTCGCCGTGCTCCTCGGCATCTTCGCTCTTGTCGACGGGCTGCGCGGCGCGCTCGCCGTGACCGGCCACCCGTTAAACGTCATGGCGATGCGCCAGGGCTCATCGGCGGAACTCATCAGCGCCGTCAGCCGCGAGCAGTTCGACGTGATCAAGTTCCTGCCCGGTATCGACGAACACGAGGGCGAGCCGATGGTCTCGCACGAGGTCGTATCCGTCGTCTCCCTACCGCTCAAGTCTGACCCCGATAACCCCGAGACCGACGGCAACGTCAACATCCGCGGCGTCTCGCCCGTTGGGAGGTATTTGCGCGACGATCTCCAGATCGTCGAGGGGCGTTGGTTTGAAACGGGTAAACGTGAAGCGATCGTCGGAAAAGGGACCCGCGGTATTCGAGCCAATACCGAGATCGGCGAGTTCATCACTTTCGGGCGTGGGGAATGGGAAGTCGTCGGCATCTTCGACGGCGGACGCTCGGCCTACAACTCGGAGGTCTGGGTGGACGGCAACCTGGCTACCGAGGAGCTGGGACGCCAAGGTTTTCGCAGCTCGGTCTTGATCCGCGCCGTCGACGCAGCCGCGGCCCAAACCATTCAAAACCGCCTGGAAGACGACCAACGGCTCACCCTTGAGGGCCGCACCGAGCGCGATTACTACGAGTCGCAGATGAGTTCCGGCAACGCCGTGCAGATACTCGGATACTTCGTTGGGGTCATCATGGCCTTCGGCAGCATGTTCGCCGCGATGAACACGATGTACACCGCCGTCGCCCGCCGCGCCAAAGAGATCGGCACGCTCCGCCTACTCGGCTTTTCGCGCGGCAGCATCATGACGAGTTTCGTCTTGGAGTCGCTGTTTCTCTCATTGCTGGGAGGGGTGATCGGCATTCTGCTGGTATTGCCGCTCAACGGCGTCCAGAGCCGCATCGGCAACCAGCTCACGTTTTCCGAGACCACGTTCTCCTTTGAGGTCACGCCGGAAAGCATGATGATGGGGTTAGCCTTTGCGGCGATCCTGGGCGTAATCGGCGGGTTCCTGCCCGCCCGCCTGGCCGCCAAGACGACCATCCTCAACTCACTGCGAGGAGCCTAGTTTCGAACGCCGATGCCCGAACAGCCGCCATCGCTATCCAGCCTGAAGATCGATCGCTCCCAGCGCCGGCGCGAATCCGGCCCCGGCTGGGCGCGTTGGTGGATCGTCCTCGGCATCCTGTTGTTCGTCGGCTTCGGCGTCTGGCGGATCTTCTTCGCGGCTCCGGCGGCGGCGGAGGTCTCCGTCATGCGCGTCCGCGTCGAGACGTCAGGCGCCTCCGGCTCGGCCGTCGTGCTCAACGCCGCCGGGTACGTCGTCCCCGCACACAAGATCGAGGTCGCCTCGAAACTCTCCGGGCGCGTCGAATGGATCGGCGTCGAAAAAGGCGATCAGGTGAAGCAAGGCCAGATCCTGGTCCGATTGGAAGACGACGAGTTCCAAGCGCGCGTTCGGCAATCCAAAGGCAACCTCGTCGCGCTCCAAGCCCGCCTCGCCGAACTGGAGGCCGGTTCCCGCCCCGAAGAGATTCAGCGCGCACAGGCCCAATTCGACGAGGCCCGCGCCGACTTGGAAGAGCTGAGCCTCGACCTCGGGCGGACCAGGGAGCTCGCCGCGGCCGGCGTCGTGGCCGCCCAAGAACTCGACCGCAACCAGGCGCGCTACGAGGCGCAGGCCGCTCGAGTCGCCTCGCTCGAACGGGCCTTGCAACTCGTCCGTATCGGCCCGCGTCAAGAGCAGATCGATTCCGTCCGCGGCCAGGTCCAGCAGGCGCTCGGCCAACTCGAATACGACCAGACGCTGCTGGCCGCGACGCTGATCCGCGCGCCTGTGACCGGGACCATCCTCGAACGCAACGTCGAGATCGGCGAATTCGTCACCACCAGCTTCGTCGGCGAGCGCGGCGCGAAAGGCTACGTCGTCTCGCTCGCCGATCTCGACGACATCCAGGTCGAACTCGACATCAGCCAAGACGACTTCTCCAAGCTGCGAATGGGTACGAAGGGCGTCGTGACGACCGACGCCTTCCGCGACCGCGAGTACGACGGCGAGATCGTCGAGATCTCCCCCGAGGCCGACCGTCAGAAAGCGACCGTCCAGGTGAAGGTCCAGATCCTCAACCCCGACGATCTGCTGCGCCCGGAGATGAACGCGAACGTCGCCTTCCTCTCCGACGCGAAACCGTCGCCGGGCGGAGGCGAGCAACCCACGTCCGGCGCCGTGACGATTCCCGCGTCGGCCGTCCGCAACGGCCAGGTCTTTCTCTTCGTCGACGGGCGGGCGGTCGCGAGACAAGTCGAGGTGCGTCGCAGCGGATCGGAAGCCGAGGTCGTCTCCGGGCTGACCGGCGGCGAAGATCTGATCGTCGATCCGCCCGAAGGTCTAGCCGACGGCGACCCGGTCGTCCGCAAGTCGTCTTAAGCCAGGAAAGCAACCATGTCTGAAGCCGCCACAGCCGCCGCGCCCGCCGTTGAACTGCTCACGCTGACCAAGGAGTTCCGCCGCGACGACTTTGTGGTCACCGCGCTCAACGAGGTCGATCTGAAGATCCCGCAAGGCGAGTTCTTCTGTCTGATGGGCCCGTCCGGCTCGGGCAAATCGACGATGCTGCACCTGATCGCCGGCATCGATCTGCCGACGGGCGGAAACATTCGCGTCTTGGGCGAAGACGTCTCGCGACTCTCGGACAAAGACAAGGCGGCCTGGCGCTCAGAGAACGTCGGCTACGTCTTCCAAACCTTCAACCTGATCCCGGTGTTGACGGCGATCGAGAACGTGGAACTGCCGCTCTTGCTGACCAGCTTGAGTAGGAAGGAGCGGCTCGAACGGGCCCGGATTGCGCTCGAGATCGTCGGCCTCGGCGACCGCATCGACCACTACCCGCGGCAGCTCTCCGGCGGGCAGGAGCAGCGCGTCGCCATCGCGCGGGCGATCGTCACCGACCCGGCGATCCTGCTGGCCGACGAGCCGACCGGCGACCTGGACGCGGCCTCGGCGAAGCAGATCCTCGAAATCCTGACCGAGCTGAACCAGAGCCACGGTAAGACAATCGTGATGGTCACCCACGACCCGGCCGCCGCCAAATACGCCCACGTCACCCGCTACCTCGAAAAAGGCGACATGCTCGAACCCGGCGTCATGCCGGAGGTCTAGTCGGGCCTGCCACGCAAGCCGGGCTCCTTCGTCATCCGGGAAAGCAGCGCCCGAAGCGCAGCAGAAGTCGCGGGTCGCCCTGCACGCGAATCTTCCGGCGGAGCAGCGCCCACACCAAGCCGTGGTCCTTACGCAGGAAGCCTAACCAAGTTTGCGAATCCGCGGTCACGTGCAGATCGGCTTCGCCCTCGTGGACGCGGCTGACGGCGATCTGCTGGTCGCGGATCCGTACGGTCGCCCGTGCGGCCTCGTCGCCGAAGAAGGTGAAATGGATCCGCAAGTCCAGACCCTTCGAGGCGCCGGCTTGGAACGTGAGAGGCATCCCGTCGAGAAGCCCGTCAATCGTCGCCGGGCGCAGGCTGTTTGGGACATGTCGGATCTGCTTGTGCGGGAAGCGCTTCGCGACATGCGCCTCGGCGTCTGAGCCCGGGACGACGTAGATCCTTTCTTGCTTGGCTTGGAGCGGCCGAAGCACGGCGTCCATATGCCCCTTTCGGTCCTTGAGGAAGGGCGAGATGACGTCCTCGCCCGCCGGACAGACGGCAAGGCAGTAGGCAGCCTTGTAGTTCGCTCCATAAGACAAGCTCTGCCACCAAGAAGCGGACTCGTCGTCGGTCACCTTCGAGCGATAGTCTCCGGCGTCGCGCGAATCCGCCACCTGCTCGACCCACGTCGTGAACCCGCCCATGAACTCGCGGTAGTTGTGGGTGTAGCAAGCGGAGAAGTGAAACTCTCCCTTGGGGGAGATCGCTCCCACCGGACAGGCCGCGACGCAGAGCTTGCACTCCAAGCACGGGTTGAAGTCGAGCGGCTTCGCCTGTTCGTCGATTTCGACGTCCAGCAGAACGGTTCCCAGCAAGACGAAGTTTCCGAACTTTGGGTGAATCAGGTTTCGATGGACGCCCATCTTGCCCAAGCCGGCCGCCTCGGCGATCCGCTTGTGCGATACCGTCCAGATCTTCCCTGGGAACCGGCTCATTTCCAGCGGGAAGCCCATCGCGGGATTCGCAGCCCTGACGCCGTCGTTCTCGAGGCGGCGGACGATTTTCCGGGCAACGGCGTTGACCTCTTCTCCGGCATGGTGGAACTCCAGATTCGCCGCCGAGCGGGCCGGCGACCGGACTGGCTCGCGGTGCATCCTCACGACGAGGGAAATAGCGGATCGCGCCCAGGGATAGACGGTCTCCAAGTCTTCACGGTCAGCGTCCCACTCTGGCCTCGACGTCGCGACGACGCCGGCGTCGTCGGCTCCGGATTCCAAGGCCAGTCGCCGGAGTTCTTCCGCGGTCCATCGGCGCGGAGGCTTGGGGGGACGGTGGCCCAAGACAGTCGGATGTTGATCGATCTTCATAGTGATGTATATACAAGTTTTTGAGGAAAAAAGGGGAGCCCTATGTCCTAGTCAGAAAGCACCGCCGCGTCCGCCGCCTTGAGGGCTGCCGCCGCCTCCGCGCCCAGCAGCGCCGTCGCCCGCTCTTGCGCCAGCCGCCACGCCGGGTAGGCGTCCGTCAGCAGCCGTTTGCCCTCCGCCGTCAGCCGAAACGGTTGCGAACGAAGGTCGGATTCGTCCTCCAGGGCCTCAATCCAACGCCGCCGCCGCATCCGCTCCAGATTCCTCGACAACGTGGACGCCTCCAGGTCGAGAATCCGGCCAATCTGCCGCGGACGCGCCGTCCCCAACCGCTCCGCCACAACCAGAATGTTCATCTGAGAGATCTTCATCCCCAACGGGCGCAGCGCCTCGTCATAGATGTTCGTCACCGCCCGGTTGATCTTGCGCACGCGAACAGCCAAGCAGTCACGCGAAACTTCCTCAGCGAGGCTCACAAATAACAATGTATATGCAAATAGATTCCGCGTCAAGCGAAATCGCGCCGGCTAACGCACGACGGCCTGTACGTCGACGCTCGTCGGCGCCAAACAGGCCTTCTCGTTGCACGCCTGGTAGCGCAGCTTGCCGGTCAGCGTGACCGGCTTATCGCCCAGCGTCTTCGGCGCCCGCAACTTGGTCGTCACGGCGATCTCGCCTGAAAACACCGACAACGGACCGTCCGAAAACTCGTACTGGACCAGTTCGGCCTGCGGGAACTCGACCCCCAACACCTCGAACCCGTCCGCCTCCCACGTCAGCCGTGTCGGGATCAGATACTCCTCAAGCGGCTGATGCGAATTGATGTGATATCCGTCCCGAATCCGCACCGTCACCGGCAGATCGAACTCCTCGCCTGGCTCAGCCGAGACCGGCGGCGGCGGCAGCGCAACGGCCGCCTGGAATCCGCGAAATTGCGCTCCCAGGGGGGCTCCCAGCGTCGTCGCGGCCAGTACGACGGCCGCGGCCAGGCTACAGAAGCTCTTTGATTTCATTCTCGTAGACTTCCTTGTCGACCAGCCCCGTATGCCGTCCGTGGATCATCCCTTCCTTGTCGATGATCAGCGTCGTCGGCAGCGCCATCACCCCGCCGAACTTCTCGGCCGTCTCTTCATCGCCGACCACGACGGGAAAATTGACCGGATTTTCGGCCAAATACGGCTTCACGATATCCCAGCCTTCCTCGTCCATCGAAACGGCGACGACGCTGAAGCCCTGATCCTTGTACTTCCGCTGAAACTCCACAAACCAAGGCATCTCGATCTTGCACGGACCACACCAAGTCGCCCAGAAGTTCAGCAGGACGACCTGGCCCTTGTAGTCGGAGAGTTGGACCGTCTTGCCGTCGCCGTCGGTCAGCGAGAAGTCGGCCGCGCCCTCCGCGCCGGCCTCGACTTCGGTTCCGGCGCAGCCGACGGAGATGAGCAGCGCGGCGGTCAGCACGGCCATGAAGTGCAGTCGTTTCATTCGGGTCCTCAAGGTGATCGTCCCAGTATAGGACGCCCCCTCTCTCCTTCTTCGTTGCGCGCGGCCGAAAGGTTCCGCCGTCGCAACGTATTCTTCCCAACCTTCCGGCGCCCCGAGCGTCCATTCTCTACGTAACCCGGCCTTCGCTACGATGGCCTTATCCAATTCGGCGACCTTTCGCCGCGATCCGTCCCATGACCTTCCGCCAACTTCTCTGCGTCGCGGCGCTCTCGATCTTCGCCGCGCCGGCGACCTTCGCTCAAGCCGTTGACGCCTCGATCCAAGGACGCGTCCTCGACGCCTCTCAAGCCTCCGTCGCCGACGCCGAACTCGTCCTGGTCGAACAAGCCACCGGCCTCGAGCGCCGAACGCGTTCGAGCGCCGCCGGAGGATACGCGTTCGCCGCCCTCAAACCCGGCGTCTACTCGCTCGAAGTCCGCGCCCAAGACTTTCGACCCGAGCTGCTCGAGAACCTCACCGTCGCCGTCGGCGCACGGCTTCGCCAGGATTTCGCTCTCGAGATCGGCCCGGTCTCCGACACCGTCACCGTCTCCGCCCAGTCCGATCCCGTCGCCCAACGCTCGGCCGCGGTCTCCGCCGTCATTCCCAACAACTACCTGGTCGAACTCCCGCTCGACGGCCGCAACTTCCTCGAACTCGCTCTGCTCGTCGCGGGCGTCACCGAATCCGCCGACGGTTCCGCCGGGTCGACGCGCGGACGGTTCGCCTTCCAAGCAGGCGGCGCGCGAGAGAGCGCCAACTCCTTCGTCTACGACGGCGTCTACGCGATCGATCCCGTCCTCAACAGCTTCACCTTCACGCCGCCAGTCGACGCCGTCCAAGAGTTTCGCGTCGAGACCGCCAACTCAGAAGCCGGACAAGGCCGCAACTCGGGCGGCCAGGTCTCGGTCTCGCTGAAGCGCGGCGGCAATCAGTTCCACGGGACCGCCTACCACTTCCTTCGCAACTCCGCCCTCGACGCGCGCAACTTCTTCGATCAGCCCGACCAGCCGACCCCCAAACTGCGACGCAACCAGTTCGGCGGCTCGATCGGCGGCCCGCTGCGTAAGAACTCGACGTTCTTCTTCGCCGACTATGAAGGATTGCGCGAACGCCGTGCGATCACCCGCACGACCAATACGCCGACCGTCGCCGAGCGCACCGGAGACTTCTCGAACAGCGCCCTTCCCACGCCGATCAACTTCCTCTCCGGCCAGCCGTTTGAGAACGCGCAACTGCCCGCCTTCTTCCTGCATCCGGTCGGCCAGGGCGTAGCCAATCTCTACCCGTTGCCGAATCGCTCGGCCGTCGGCCAGAACTTCGTCTCCGCGCCGACCCAGTCGAACGACGGGAACAAGTTCGACGTGCGCATCGACCAGAAGCTCGGCGCCAACGGCCGCCTCGCCGGTCGCTACAGCTTCGCCGACCGCACCCTCTTCGAGCCCTTCGCCGGGCAGACGTTCGCCGCCGTTCCGGGCTACGGCAACGACGTCGACGAGCGTGGCCAGAACCTGATGGCGTCCGAGACGCACACGTTCGGCAGCCGCTGGGTCAACGAGGTTCGCTTCGGCTTCAACCGCGTCGACAACCGCACCTTTCACGAGAATTCGGGCACGAGCGTCAACCGCACCGTCGGCCTGCCGGACTTCGTCGACCGCGAGCGCGACCTCGGCCTGACCTTCATCCAAGTCACCGGCCTGAGCCCGCTCGGCGACGAGTTCAACAACCCGCAAGACGGCGTCATCGATTCGTACCAGTTCTCCGACACCGCCTCCGTCTCGGCCGGGAATCACTTCCTCCAGTTCGGCTTCGAGCAGCGCTTCATCCGCGGCGAAGCCTTCCGCGACGTGCAGTCCCGCGGGCAGATCTCGTTCACCGACTTCGCTTTCACCCAGAGCGCTCTCGCCGACCTGCTGCTCGGCCTGCCCAGCTTTACCGGCGGCGCGGCGTCGGACAACGTCCAGAACCAGCGCACCGCCGCCACCAACTTCTTCGCGCAAGATTCCTGGCGCGTCCGCTCCGGCCTGACGCTGACCTTCGGCCTGCGCTACGAGTACAACCAGCCCGCCTACGACGCCTTCGACGCGGCCGCGATCTTCGACTCGGCGACGCAGCAAGTCGTCCAAGTCGGGACCAACGGCGTCCCGCGCGCCGGGTACGAATCCGACCTCAACAACTTCGCGCCGCGCATCGGCGTGGCCTGGAGTCCGCGCGCCGAACGCAAGACGGTCGTCCGCGCGGGCTACGGCATCCACTACAACTTCTCGGCGCTCGCCCCCGGCCAAGGCATCTACTTCAACCCGCCGTTCTTCAACTTCCAGTTGTTCTTCCCCTCGCAACAGCAACAGATTCTGTTGAACGATCCGTGGCCGCAAGGCGGCGCCGCCCCGGTCCCGCCGTCGACCGTCACCTACGACCGCAACCTGCGCACCAGCTACGCGCAGAACTGGAACTTCACCATCGAGCAAGAGTTCGCCCAATCGACCGTCGTCTCGGTCGGCTACGTCGGCACGCGCGGCGTCAACCTGCTCGGCGGGCGCGACATCAATCAGCCGGCGCCTTCGACCGCCGAACTCAACCTTCGTCCCAACCCGTTCTTCGCCGACGTCAACCAGATCGAGTCGGCCTTCGATTCGGTCTATCACAGCCTCCAGGCGCAGCTTCAGTGCCGCTTCCGGGGAGGGCTGACGGGGCTGTTCAACTACACCTGGTCGAAGTCGATCGACAACGCTTCGAACTTCTTCGCCTCGGCCGCCGATCCGAATTTCGCGCAAGACAGCAACAACGTTTCCGCCGAGCGCGGCCGTTCGAGCTTCGATACGCCGCACCGCTTCGTCGGCAGCTTCGCCTACGAGCTGCCGTTCGGCAAGGACAAGCGTTGGGCGGGGAATCTGGCAGGCGCGGCCGGCGCGCTGGTGAGCGGTTGGAAGATCAACTCGATCATCACGCTGGCCTCGGGTCAACCGGCGACCGTCGCGCTGCCGTCCGAGCTCGACAACTCGAATACCGGCCGCTCGATCTTCGGCTTCGGCGCGGGCGATCGCCCGAACGTCGTGGGCGATCCCAACCGCGCGAACCCGGACCCGGCGCAGTGGATCGATCCGGCCGCCTTCGCCTTCCCGGCGTTCGGAACGTTCGGCAACGCGGGCCGCAACATCGTCCAAGGCCCGCCGCTACAGAACGTGAACTTCTCGGCGGTCAAAGATACGCAGGTGGCCGAAGACGTGACCTTGCAGTTCCGCGCCGAGTTCTTCAATTTCTTGAACACGCCGAACTTCGGTCAGCCGAACGTCTTCTTCGGCACGCCGGGCTTCGGACGCATCCTCTCTGCCCGCGACGCACGCGAAGTACAGTTCGGAATCAAGCTGCTCTTCTAACCGCAGCCTTCTTCACGAAACCCTAACCCCTAGAACCTAGAACCTAAAACCTAAAACCTTCTTACCCTAGCCCGCCATTTCAAGCGCCAGCCTGCGCACCTGCGCGAGGTCCAGTTTGCCCGTGCCAAGCACCGGGATCTCCTCGACCACGAACAGGTGGTCCTTCTTCGGCACCCAAAGCTTGGGAAGTTCGGTGGCGTTCAGCCGCTCCCACAGCTCGTCCGGAGTGACCGTCTCGTGACGATAGAGCACGACCAGGCGTTCGCCCTTGCGCTCATCGGGAACGGCCGTCACGGCGCACGGCTGATCCTCGACAAGCTGGGCGACGGTTTCTTCGATGCGGATGTGCGGCACCATCTCGCCGCCGATCTTGCTGAACCGCGAGAGCCGATCGGTGATCCGAATGAAGCCGTCTTCGTCGAGCACGGCCACGTCGCCGGTGTTGTACCAGCCGTCTTGCAGGACCTCTCGCGTCTTGTCTTCGCGGCCGAGATAGCCCTCCATGCAGTTCGGCCCCTTGACCAGCAACAGTCCGGCCTCGTCCGGTCCGAGTGGTTCGCCGGTCTCGAGGTGGACCGTCTTGGTCGCGACCGCCGGCAGCGGATGGCCCACGGTTCCGGGCTTCTGAGAGGTCTGCCGATTCTTGCCGCTCTGGAATCCGGGCGAATTGACCGCGACGACCGGCGCCATCTCCGTACAACCGTATCCTTCCAGTAAGTCGAGTCCGAATTTTTCGCGGAAGCTCGCCGCGAGGGGTTCTCGTAACTTCTCCGCCCCGACGATGACATGCCGTAGGGAGGCAAACTGCTCGGCCGAGCATTTGCGGACATAGTTTGAAAGAAACGTCGGCGTCGAGAGTAAGAAGGTCGCTTTGAATTGTTCGGCCAATTTCCCAATTGTTTTCGCATCGAGCGGGTTGGGATGATAGATTACCGGAAATCCCGACAACAGCGGGAACCACAGCGTGATGGTAAAGCCGAAACAATGAAAGAACGGCAGTACGCCCAACATCCGATCCTGCTCGGTGACCCAAAAGACCTGGGCAACGCTTTCAATGTTGGCCAGGATGCCTCGATGCGACAGCATAACGCCTTTCGGCGTGCCGGTACTGCCGCTTGAAAAGATAACGGTCGCCAAAGAGGCGGGTGTCCGCTTCTCCGGCGTATAGAGCCGTGCGATCAGTCGCGACGGCAAAACAATCGCAGCCAACGCCGCCAGCGCCTTCTGCGCGGAGGTGATCTCCTTAGCCGCCGACTCCATCTCGACCGACCCCGGCGGCGCCTCGATCTTCCCCTTCTTTAAGAAGACGCGCGACGTCAGCACGGTTTGAATCTTGCACTGCTCGATCGCCGAGCCCATGCCTTCCGGGCCGGCGGTGAAGTTGAGGTTGACCGGCGTCTTCCCGGCCAAGAGTACGGCCAGGTTGGCGACGGCGGCCCCGGCGGCGGCCGGCAACAGCACGCCGACCATCTCCTGTCCGGCCGCCTTGCGGCGAACCCAACGCGAAAGCGCCAGAGCGGAGACGAGCGTCTTGCCGTAGGTCATCCGAGCGCCGCTCGAATCGGCCAAGCAGAGCGAAAAGGGTCGCTTGCGCGCCTGTTGGATAAACCGGCGATGGAGCAGATCGCCCGGCCGCACGCGCAGAGCCGCCGCCTCGGAACCGAGCTCCAGAATCGCCTGCCGGACTTCATACGCCGTCGATGAGGAAGGCATCGGGTCGCCGAACGACACCGTGACCGGATAGGGGATCTTCTTCGGACGCTTCCAAAGGAATTTTCCGCCGGCAAAGCTAAAGATGCTCCCCCACAACCGATCCAAGTGAACCGGAATGATCGGTACGTCGAGGTCTTTGACGATCCGCTCGAACCCGCGCTTGAAGGGCAGCAGATTTCCGGTCCGGCTGAGAGCCCCTTCGGCGAAGATGCAGACGACGTGTCCCTCTTCCAAGTTCTTTCGCGCCAGCGCCAACGACTCCGCCACTTTTCGACGATCGCCCCCGGCGACGGGAATCGCGTTCATCAGTCGCAAAATCCAATTGACCGACTTCATTTCAAAGTAAGGCCGGTAAATTAGAAAACGTACAAACCGCTGAATACAAGAAGCGACTAAGAATCCGTCGACAAAGGAGACGTGATTACAAACCAATAAAGCAGGTCCTCGGAAAGGCACCCGCTGCCGGCCTTCAATGCGCACGGCGTAAAGCGTGTGCGTGAAGAGCCACAAAAGAAACCGAATAAGAAACTCCGGGACGATCACCATCGCGAAGATCATCCCGGCGATACTGACGAATCCGGCACAAAGAATGACCTGCGACGGCGCCAGCCCCGCCCCGTCCATCAGAGTCCAACTCGTCACCGCGGCCAGGAAGACGCCGACGTTGGTCAAAAAGCCGCTGGCGCCCAACAACTGACCGCGCTGCGAGGCGTCCGCACGCTGTTGCAGGAACGCCTGCAACGGCACGATGAAGAATCCGCCCGAGACGCCGAGCCCGACCAAGCACACCGCCGAGAGTCCATACGAAGGCGCCGCCTGCGAAAGGATCAGGCAGAACAGCGCCATCCCAAAAGCGCCCAACGGGACCAGCCCCAGCTCGACCTTGTCGCCCGAAAGCCTTCCGGCGGCCATCGAGCCGACGCCGATGCCGACCGCGAACCCGACCACCAATAAGCTGACGTCGAACTCTGAAACTCCCAGCTGCTGCTTGCCGAACAGCAACACGGCGATCTGCATCAGCGCGCCGAGATACCAGAAGTAGCCGATGCCGAGCGTGGTCAGCCGCATCCGACGGTCGCGCCAGAGCACGCCGATGCCTTCAGCCACCTCCCCGAGCGGATTCCAGCGGAACGGCTTCGCTTCGCCTTGGCGCGGCGTCTCCGAAATCCCCAGACTCGCCGCAGCGCCCGCCCCGGCGACGATGATCAGCACCACGCCGACGATCCACAACCGCCCGGGCAAAGCGTCGTAGAGGAAGCCGCCCAGCGCCGTTCCGAGGATGATCGCCACGAACGTCGACATCTGCAGCAGCGCGTTGGCCCGGGTCAGGTCGCGATCGGAGAAGATCTCCGGGAGAATGCCGTACTTGGCCGGGCTGAAGAACGCCGACTGCGTCGACATCAAGAACAGCGTCGCCAGCATCAAGTCGATGCGACCGGTGGCCAGCGCGACGAGCGCGAGACTCATCGCGACCAACTCGAACGACTTGGTGTAGATCAGGACCTTGCGCTTCGAGCGCGTGTCGGCGAAGTATCCGGCGTAACCCGAGAAGAGGATGAAGGGCAGGATGAACATGCCCTGCGCCGCCGAAAGCAACAGACTGCCCCCGCCCTCGGCCGCCAGCAACGCCGTCGCCGCGAGCGAGACGAGCATCTTGTAGAGGTTGTCGTTCAGCGCGCCGAGGAACTGCGTCCACAAGAACGGCTGGAAGCCGCGCAACGCCAGAACGTCTTGAAACTTACCAATAGCCACGGAAATACCTGCGGCCAGTGTAGTCGCCGGGACCCGATCGCGCCCTCAACAGAAACCCTATTTCCAAACAAAAGCAGCCGGAGCCGAGGGTGCTCTTCCGCCGCCTAGAACCTAGGACCTAGAACCTTCTTCCCCTTCCTCGTCCGCATGCAGAAAATCAAAGTCGCAGCCCTCGTGCGCTTGCGTGACGTGGTCGAGAAACAGCTTGCCGTAGCCGCGCGTGTAGTGCGGTTTCATAGGCTCGCGCTCGGCCAGGCGACGCTCGATCTCTTCAGCGGGCACGTGCAGGGTCAGCGTTCGCGCCTCCACGTCGACCTCGATCTCATCTCCGTCGCGCACAGCGGCTAGCGGTCCGCCGATCGCCGACTCGGGGCTGACGTGCAGCACGTCGGCGCCGAAACTCGTCCCAGACATCCGCGCGTCCGAGAGGCGCAACATGTCTTTGACGCCGCGAGCGAGCAGCTTCTTCGGGATGGGAATGTGTCCCCATTCGGGGAAGCCCGGCCCGCCGTGCGGCCCGCAGTTGCGCAAGATCATCACCGACCGCTCGTCGACGTCCCACTCCGGATCGTCGACCTTGCTCAGCATCTCGGCGCGGCTGTCGAAGACCACCGCCGGCCCGCGATGCTTCCACAGCTCAGGGGAGGCCGCGGTCTGCTTGAAGACCGCTCCGTCGGGCGCGAGATTGCCTTTGAGGATGACCGTCCCGCCTTCCGCATGGATCGGGTCCTCGAGCGGCCGCACCATCTTCGGGTCCGCCGACTCGACGCCTTCCAGGTTCTCGGCCAGCGTCTTGCCGTTGACGGTCAACGCGTCGCCGTGGAGCAGCGGCAGCAGATTCTTGAGCACCGTGGGCAGGCCGCCCGCGTAGAAAAAGTCCTCCATCAGGTACTCGCCCGAAGGCTTCACGTTGGTGATGTAGGGCGTATCGCGCGAGAGCCGGTCAAAGTCGTCCAGCGTCAACTCGACGCCCGCCCGACGCGCGATCGCCAGCAGGTGCGGCACCGCGTTGGTCGAGCCGCCGATCGCCATGTCCGCGCGCACGGCGTTCTCGATCGCCTCGCGCGTGATGATTTTGGAGGGCCGCAGATCATCCCAGGCGATCTCGACGGCTCGGCGCCCGCAGGCTTCAGCGAACGCGTAGCGCCGCGCATCGACGGCCGGAATCGCCGCGCCGCCCGGCAAGGTCATGCCCATCGCCTCGACGATCGAAGCCATCGTGGACGCCGTGCCCATCACCGTGCAGTGGCCGTGGCTGCGCGCGATGCAGCCCTCCACCTCGGCCAGCTCCTCGTCGCCGATCCGCCCCTGCCGATACTCGTCAAAAATTTTGCGACCGTCGGTGCCCGAGCCAAGCGTACGCTCGCCCCAGCGCCCGGCGAGCATCGGCCCGCCGGTCACCATCACGGCCGGCACGTCGGCGGAAGCGGCGCCCATCAACTGCGCCGGAGTCGTCTTGTCGCAGCCGCACAGCAGCACGCAGGAGTCGATCGGATTCGCGCGGATCGATTCCTCGACGTCCATCGCCATCAGGTTGCGAAAGAGCATCGAGGTCGGCTTCATGAACATCTCGCCGAGGGAGATGGTCGGGAACTCGAGCGGCACGCCGCCCGCCGCCCACACGCCGCGCTTGACGGCTTCGGCGATCTGGCGCAGATGGACGTTGCAGTTGTTCAGTTCCGACCACGAATTGCAGATGCCGACGATCGGCTTGCCGTCGAGCGTATCGGGCCCGAAACCCTCCGAGCGGAGCCAAGCCCGCCGAGCCAGGTTGTAGTAGACCGGCCCGTGGAACCAAGCGTAACTGCGGAGCTTTTCCGGATCGCGCATCAGAGCTTGGCAGCATAGCAACCCGGCCTCGCGGCGCGTGTTGACTGATAATGAGGACCAAGTGGATTTGACCGGTCGGCGGCTCGCGCACTACCAAGTGCTGGAGCGTTTGGGAGAAGGCGCGATGGGTGCCGTCTACCGTGCGCGCGACGAGAAACTCGGCCGCATGGTCGCGCTGAAGATCCTGCCGCCCGCGCCCGACGCCGAATCCGCCCAACGCTTCGAACGCGAAGCCCGGGCCATCTCCGCGCTCAGCCACCCCAACATCGCCGTCATCTACGCCTTCGAGCAGGACGAGGAGATGCGCTTCCTCGCCCTCGAATACGTCTCCGGCGGAACGTTGGCCGAGCGCATCGCGCGCTTCAAGAAGGAAGGCCGCGCGCCGACGCCGCGCGAGGTCGTCGACGCCTGCCTTCAGATCGCCGCCGGGCTCGCTCACGCCCACCGCCGCGGCGTCGTCCATCGCGACGTCAAGGCGGAGAACGTGCTCGTCTCCGAGGACGGATTGCTGAAGGTCACCGACTTCGGCGTGGCGAAGGTCGGCGGCGAAGCGGGGCTGACGGAAGAGGGCAGCCTCGTCGGCACGATGGCTTACATGGCGCCCGAACAGATCCTGGGCGAGGCCGTCGACCGCCGCGCAGACGTCTTCTCGTTCGGCGTACTCGCCTTCGAGTTGGCCGCCGGCGAGCTTCCCTTTGACCCGATCCACGCCGCGCAGTTGAACTACGAGATCGTCAACGCCCCGACGCCCGATCTCGACGACTACCGCCGCGATCTTCCCAAGGCTTTCGCTGAACTGATCTACAAGACGCTCGAAAAGCGTCCCGAAGACCGCCTGCAAGACCTCGACGAAGCGGTCGAAAAACTCGAAGAGATCCGAGCCAATCTGCGCACCGGATCGGCCGACGTCACCGGCCCGATGCCGACCTACGAGCGTCCGCGTCGCGAGATCGAGGTCGGCGCGACGGTGGGCCGCTACCGGGTGCTGTCGAAGATCGGCGAGGGCGGGATGGGGACCGTCTATCGCGCGCACGACCTGACGCTCGACCGCACGGTCGCGCTCAAAACGCTCAAGACGCTGACCTTCGTCAACCCCGAACGCAAGAAGCGCTTCTTGCAGGAGGCCAAGGCCGCCTCCGCGCTCAATCACCCGAACATCGTCACCATCCACGAGGCCGACGAGCAGCTCGGCGTGAGCTTCATCGCGATGGAGTTCATCGAGGGCGAGACGCTCGACCGGCGCATCGCGCGCGGCCCGATCGGCCTGAACGAGTCGCTGCGGATTGCCATCCAGATCGCCGACGCGCTGGCCGCCGCGCACCAAGCTGGAATCGTCCATCGCGACTTGAAGCCGGGCAACGTGATGCTCGCCGACGACGGTCGCGTCAAGCTGCTCGACTTCGGCCTGGCCAAGCTGGGCGAAGACGTCCTCACCACCAGCGAGGCCGCCGACGCGCCGCAGACCGAAGAAGGCGCCATCCTCGGCACCGCGGCCTACATGTCGCCCGAGCAGGCCGAGGGCCGGGCCGTCGATTCGCGCTCGGACGTCTTCTCGTTCGGCTCGTTGCTCTATGAACTCGAGACCGGCCGCCGCGCCTTCGACGGCGAGTCGAAAGTCTCCGTCCTCGCCGCCATCGTCCAAAAACAGCCGACGCCGCTCGTCGATCTGGCGCCGGAGACGCCGCGCGAACTCGACCGCATCGTCGGCCGTTGCCTGCGCAAGGCGCCGGAGCGTCGCTTCCAGCACATGGGCGACGTCAAGGTGGCGCTCGAAGACTTGCTCGACGACCACGAGCACGGTCGGCTGGCCGCGCCGGACGCTCCCGCGCCGGTCGTCGTCGAAGCGAAGAAGACGAGTTGGAAACCGGTCGGCTTCGCACTGGCGGGAGGCGCGATCCTGGGCCTGCTCGCCGGCGCGTTCGGTCTCAACGAGGCGCCGATCGCGCGACGCTCGCAAGAGGCTCGGCTGACGCAATTGACCGGCGACCAGGGCATGGCCGGACACCCCACCTGGTCGCCCGACGGCGAGTGGATCGCCTACGCCTCCGATCACGGCGGCGGCTTCGACCTGTGGAAGCGCCCGGTCTCGGGCGGCCCCGAGGTGCGCATCACCGAGACGCCGCTCCAGGAGACGCAGCCCGCCTGGTCGCCCGACGGCCGCACGATCGCCTTCGCCTCCTCCGACGGCGGGGTCTATGTCGTCCCGGCTGACGGAGGCCGAGCGGTACGCGCCGCTCCGTTCGGGGCCAATCCGCGCTGGACGCCCGACGGAGCCTCGATCGCCTTCGACGCCAACGGTTCGATCCACCTCGTCCCTTACGGCGGCGGCGACCCGCGCATCGTCGTCAGCGGCACCAGCGGTACGCCGCACACCGAGTTCCGCCCCGACGGGCAGAGCTTCTACTACTGGGACCGGACGCGCCGGGGGCTCTTCCTCGGCTCCCTCGCGGGCGAAGAAGCGCAGCCGCTCGACCTGCTCGGCCCCGGCGAGGAGGTCGACGGCATGACGCTTTCTCCGGACGGACGGACGCTGGTCTACTCGAAAGGGGCCTTTGGCGGCGACAAGGATCTGTGGCGGACGAAGCTTGATCCGGAGACCGCGCTGCCCTCAGGCGAACCGGAGCGTCTGACGGTCTCAGCCACCGACGACATCGAGCCGCGCTTCTCGCGCGACGGCAAGAGCATCGCCTTCACCGTTCGCCGACTGGAGCGCCAACTCTGGGCGGTCGCGCTCGACCCGAATACCGGCCTCGCCTCGGGCGAGTCTCGGCTGCTGAGCTTTCACAGCGAGCGCAACTACTACCCCGCCGCGACGCCCGACGGCAGCGTGATCGTCTGGACCTCGCAGAACGCCGGGCAGGGCGCGCTCTACTATCTGCGCGAAGGCGACGACGTGGAGCGCAAGCTCACGCGCGAATGGGGTCGCACCGTCCGCGAAGTCGGCGGTACGCTCTCGCCCGACGGGTCCGCGATCGCCTACTCCTCGACCGTCGGCGGCGCCTACCAACTCTGGCGTATGCCGGCGTTCGACTCGGTCGCCATCCGACTCACCGACGTCGCGCGACCGCAGTCCGACGCGCAGCCGTCTTGGTCGCCCGACGGCGAACGCCTCGCCTTCTACACCAACCGTTCCGGCAATTGGGACATCTTCGCCGTCCCGGCGAGCGGCGGCGAACCCGAAGCGCTCACCGACTGGCCGTCGAACGAACTCTATCCCTCGTGGTCGCCCGACGGCCGCTGGCTGGCGTTTCTCTCCGACCGAGGCGGCAACCCCGATCTGTGGCGCTTGAACCTCATCGACGCAACCATCGAGCGCGTCGTCGAGCATCCGGCGGTCGAAGGTCCGGCGGCTTGGTCGCCCGACGGGAGCCGGTTCTATTTCTCATCCAACCGCGGGGGCGAGTTCGCGATCTGGATGGTCCCGAGCGATCGAGCCGACGAGGTCGATCCGCGTCGCGTCACGGCGGAAGCGCTTCACCTGCCCGAGACCTCGCTCTACACCAAGTTCGCCGTGACGACGAAGGAACTGATCGTGCCGCTCGAAAACCGGCGCGGCAACGTCTACGTCCTCGAAGACTTCTAGCCTCAGAAACCGAACGATCGTTTGCGGTGTCCGTAGGGGCACATGCAACAGCAAGTCCAATTCGCCGACGTCCACCCAGGCTGGTGCGGAGGCCTGGAAGGACAAGTGGATGAATTCGTGCTGTACACGGCGCTCGCGTTGGGCGTCGTGGCGGCGACCACTTCGACGGTCCGAGCGGCGGTCGCTCGCGCCTCGGGATTCGATCTGCGCGAGCAGCTCGCCGTCGGCCTGTTTGCGGCGGCGCTCTACGCTTACGTCGCCGACGTCTCGCTCGCAGGCTTGGCCTTCGTGCTGGGGTACTGCTTGCTGCCGATCGCGGCGGCGCGCTTCATCTCGCGCGACCCGTGGTTCGCCGAGGGCTTCCGACGGCCGACGGCCGATCTAGCCTTGGCGGCGCTGCTATGGACGCCGGTCGCTTGCCACGTGACCGACCGCATCGCCGGACGCGCGTTCCCGGAAGGCCCTGACCTGGCCTTCGTCGCTCTCGCTTTCGTGATGAGCCTGTTCATCTTCTTAGCCGTGCGCGGACGAAACGATCTGCGCTTAGATCTACCCGAGAAGGCGAAGAAGGCGGCGCCCTACGGGGTCGGGCTGGCGTTGGCCGGAGTCGCGCTGGCGGTCGCCTACCATCCGATCGCCTCGTCCGCCCCCTTTTCCTTCTGCAACTCGGCGACGGAGGCCGTCTACCTGGGAGCGTTTCCCGCCAGGGCGCTCTGGCTCGTCGCCGCCGCCCTGGTCGCCGGACTCGTCTTCCAGTCGCTGGTGCAGAGTACGCTCGAACAGATCGCGGGCCCCGGCTTCGGAGCTTCGCTGACCTCCGCCGCGGCCGCGGGCGTCCACTGCGCGCTGTTCTTCTACGATTCGATCCGAGCCGACTACGTAGGCGGCTTCTTCGCCTTGGGGCTGGTGACGGCGATCTGGTTCCACCACAGCCGCAGCGCCGCTCAGCCGGCCGTGTACGGGATGGGCGCGGCCTTCTTCGGGCTGACGCTGGTCGTGATGGCGCTCTTCTTGGCTGGCGTCTAACCGCCGCTGAAGCAGGCACGAAGCCGCCCGGTTCCGCTACGCTCTCAAGCGTGAAGATCACCGACGTAGAAGCGATCTACCTGCGGCTGCCCCAGGTCAAAGAGCAGTGCGACTCCGGACAGGACGCGCTGATCGTGCGCGTCCACACCGATGCGGGCATCACCGGGATCGGCGAAGTCGACTCGTCGCCGATGGCGGTGAAGGGCGCCATAGAAGGCCCATTTTCGCATACAACAGCGAGCGGACTGCGCGAGTTGGTCCTGGGCGAAGACCCGTTTGAGACCGAAAAGATCTGGTACAAGATGTACCGCCAAAACACCTACGGCGGGCGTCGAGGCGTCGGGCTCCACGCAATGTCCGGGATCGACATCGCGCTGTGGGACATCAAGGGCAAGGCGCTCGGCATGCCGATCTGGAAGCTGCTCGGCGGCGGATTCCACGAGAAGATTCGCCCTTACGCAAGCTCGCTATGGGGGCCGACGCCCGAGGCCACGCGCGAGTTGGCGCAGCGCTACGTCGATCGCGGATTCACGGCGGTGAAGTTCGGCTGGGACCCGATGGGGCGCGACCGGGCGACCGACATCGCACTCGTACGCGAGGCGCGCAAGGGGCTCGGCGACGACGTCGATCTGCTGGTCGACGCGGGGCTCGTGTGGGACGCGAAGACCGCCATCCAACGCGCGCGGGCGTTCGAGGACTACGACATCTTTTGGCTGGAGGAGCCGTTGCTCCCCGACGACTACGACGGCTACCGCAAGCTCTCCGAAGCGGTCGACGTGCGCATCGCGGCCGGGGAAGAGGAGAGCAACCGGCTCTCATTCATCGAGCTGATGGACCGCGGCCGGATCGACGTGGTCCAGGTAGACCTCACGCGCGTCGGCGGATTCACCGAGGCGATGAAGGTCGCCTCGCTGGCCGTCGATCGCGGCTTGCCGGTGGTCAACCACGGCTTCACCACCTACGTGAACGTGGCGGCGGCGCTGCACTTCCTAAACGCGATTCCGAACTCGTTCATCCTGGAGTTCGTCGCCGAGGAAGAGACGACGCTGCGCGACCACGTAACGCGACAGCGCATCGAGGCGGTCGACGGGATGCTCGAAATTCCGCAGGCCCCAGGGCTCGGCGTCGACCTCGACGACGATGCGATTGAAAAGTATCGCGTCGCGTAGCAGTGCGGAAACCGCTACGATACCGTCGATGTTCCTCGGGCCGATGCGAGCGATTCTCTTCGGACTTCTGGCGGCGAGCGCGGCGCTTGCGTCGGACTTCGAGCGACTGGCCGGGACCGGCGCCTCCGGCGCTTCAGGCGACGGCGGCCGAGCGATCGCCGCGCAGGTCGGCAATCCCTACGGGCTGACGGTCGGCCCCGACGGCGCGCTGTACGTCTGCGAGATCGATACGCACCGCATTCGACGCATCGTCCTGCGCAATAACGGCGGCATCACCACCGTCGCCGGGTCGGGCAAGCGCGGCTACTCGGGCGACGGCGGGCCGGCGACGGAGGCGGCGCTCGACGAACCGTATGAAGTCCGCTTCGGCCCTTCCGGCGACATGTTCTTCGTCGAGATGAAGAACGCCGTCATCCGTCGCGTCGACCGTGGCACAGGCAAGATCTCGACGGTGGCCGGGACCGGCGAATCAGGATTCTCGGGCGACGGCGGACCGGCCGTCCAGGCGACCTTCAACAAGCCGCACTCGATCGCCTTCGACCCCCAAGGCCGGCTCTACGTGGCCGACATCGGCAACCACCGAATTCGGCGGATCGACCTGCGCTCGGGCGTGGTCTCGACCTTCGCGGGAACGGGTGAGAAACTGCCGACGCCGGACGGTGCGCCGCGCGAAGGCACGCCCTTGAACGGGCCGCGCGCGATGACGTTCGGGCCCGACGGAACGCTCTATCTGGCCTTGCGCGAAGGCAACGCCGTCTACCGGCTCGACCCTAAAACCGATCGCTGGCGGCACATCGCCGGGACCGGCGAAAAGGGCTACGAAGGCGACGGCGGACCGGCCAAGCAGGCGCTGCTCTCAGGCCCCAAAGGAATCGAGATCGGCCCGAACGGCGGGCTCTACATCGCCGATACCGAGAGCCACACGATCCGACGGATCGACGTGAACGACGGCACGATCCGGACGGTGCTCGGAGACGGCGAGCGCGGAATCCTCGCCCGCCCGCACGGCGTATTCGTCGACGCCGACGGCGCCGTCTACGTGGGCGACAGCGAGAACCACCAGGTGCTGCGCGTCCGGCCGTAGGCTAATAATAGTCCGAGCAGCTCATGTAGTAGCCGCACTTCTTGCAGTACAGCTTGCACTTGAGCGAGTCCAACTCCGACGAACAAGTCGGGCAGTATAGGCTGGGATTCTTGGGCGGGGCGGCCTTCTTCGGAACAGTTTTCGGGGGCGCCTCGGTCGACGGCATGCGACTACCCTAGCAGGCGTCTACCAGGCGTCAGCGTAGCGGAAGTTGTACGGGTCGGCGCCGGCTTCGATGACGCCGTTCGCGCGTCGACGCAACGCCGTCGGCGCCGACCCTGAGTTCCAACGGCTGCGACGTTCGAGCTCGTGCCCGCGCTCAAGCAACTCCTGGAAGACCGACTCAGGAATGCGTTCGTCGAGCAGCAAGCTGTTCGGGTGCATCGGATGATCATCGAAGCTGCCGGCGAGGTGGCGCGTCTGGAAGCGCGGCGCTTCGACGGCGGCCTGCGGGTGGAAGCCGAACAGCATGGTCGCCAACATCACCTGGAGCAGCGCTTGATCCTGCTGGTCGCCGCCGGGAGTCGAGAGCGCCATGAACGGGCGTCCGCCGCGCGTCACGATGGTCGGCGTCAGCGTGATGCGCGGGCGCTTGCCCGGCTCGACGACGTTCGGGTGGTCGGGGAACATGACGAAGCTCTGCGCCCGCTGGGTCAGCGGAATGCCGGTGTCGCCCGCGATCACCGAAGGCATCCAAGCGCCCGACGGCGTCGCCGAAAACGTCCAGCCGTCCTTGTCGATCACGTTGATCGATGTCGTATCGCGCGAAGCCAGCGCATCAGGAAGCGGACGCAACCGCTCGGAGTAAGTCGAAGGGTGCGGCGGTTCGCCTTCGCCGTGGCGCCCGGGACGAAACTCGGCGGAGGCCGAGACGGGGTCGATCAGCTTGCGGCGTTCATCAGCGTACTCATCGGTCAGCAGCGCCTCGGGAATGTCGGCGAACTTGGGGTCCGCGTACCAGGTGTCGCGATCGGCGTAGGCGAGCTTCAGCGTCTCGACGATCGTGTGAATGTAGTCCGCCGAATTCCAGCCCATCTCGCGCAGCGGGAAGCCCTGGAGGATGTTCAGCGCCTGGATCATCACCGGGCCCTGGGTCCAGAAACCGCCCTTGTAGACCTCGTAGCCGTTGAACGTGGTCGAAACCGGCTTCTCCGGTTCAACGCGAAACGCGGCCAGGTCTTCATAGCGCAGCAGGCCGTCGTTCTCTTCCACGAAGGCGCCGATCTTGCGGGCGATTTCGCCGCGGTAAAAGTAGTCACGGACGGCCTGGATCGCGTCTTCGCGGCTCTTGCCGGCCGCGAGCGCGCGCTTCTCGGCGCGGACCATCAAACTGAGCGTCCGGGCCAAATCGGGTTGGCGGAACACGTCGCCGGGTCGCGGGGTGACGCCCCCGGGAGCGAACACGGCTTGCGAGGTCGGGAAGCGCGATAGGAAGCGGCTGGCGGAGGCGATCGAGCGCGCGCGCATCTCGTCGATCGGATGCCCGACGGCGAGATCGAGGGCCGGCTGGATCACTTCAGCGAAGGATTTGGTTCCGTAGAGCTGGAGCGCGGCCAGGCCGGAATCGACCATCCCCGGGACCACGGCGGGGAGAATTCCGTAGGAGGGAATCGGGCCCTGCGAGCGTCCTCGGCGGCGGGACTCTTGGTCCTGCTCGGGGTCCTCGCGCAGCTCCAGAAAGACCTCGCGGGTCATCAACTGGGGCGCCGGGCCGATACCCGACAAGCAGACGACTTCCCCGTCCGGCGTACGGATCAAGATCGGCGCTTCGCCGCCGAAACCGAAGTGCGAAAACTCCGACACCGCCCCGGCGTAAAGCGAGGCGACGCCCGCGTCGACGGCATTGCCGCCCGCATGCAGCAGCCGCATCGAAGCTTCGGTGACCAGCGGCGTGCCGGCGGCGACGGCGGCGCGTTCCCCGCGGACGACGGGCCGGATAACTTGCCACTGGAGGGCTTCTCGCTGCTGCTTGAGCCGCTCCTGACGCGAGTTCTGAGCCCACAAGAAAACCGGCGGCAACAGAAGGCCGACCAGGATCAGCCAGGTCGCGCGGCGAGTGAACGGCATCAGCGGTCTATCGTCCTAAAAACGGTGTGGTCATGATAGCAGCCGCCTCAGCGACGAACGCGTCGAGACGGTCTGGGGTGAGCGCCTCGCCTTCGAGCCTTACCGGTTCGACTTGAGCCGCTTCACGGACGACCGCGGCGGGCGGCGCGGAGACGGCAAAGTCGGCCAGCAGCCGCTCAAAGTCGAGCGGCGTGACGTAGTGGTCGAACCAGACCGGCAGGCTCTGGACGATCGCCTCGGCTTGGGCGGCGGCCTCGGCGGGACTGTCGTCCAGGCAGACCGCGGCTACCGGCAGGCCGTCATACTCCGCGGCGATCTCAGCGACGGTCGAGAGCAACTCGACCGACGGGCGCGACCACAACGCCCAGAAGTAGAGCAATCCGGGACGCACGCCTGCCTTGCCGCGTAGCTGCGGCCAGTCCAAGACGGCGATCTGTTTAGGAGCGCCGCAGCCGACGGCGAGAGCGGCGGCGAGGCAAGCGCGTCGGGTCAGCAAGGGCGTCTATTCAGACTTGAGACGGAACTCGTAGAAGAGCTCCATACGGTCGTCGAAGCTGGAGACGCGGCGGGTCTTCGGACGCATGCCTTCGGCGATCGCGCGGACCTCGTAGTCGACGTTCGGATCGAGTCCGGAGAAGTAAAAGCGGCCCTGCGCGTCGGTGTGATACGAGCGCACGTCGAGCGTCTTGGTGTTCTTCAGTTGGACCACGGCTTCGAGCGGATCCGACGCTTCGTTCGAGACGAGGCCCTTCACGGTCCGCGTGGGAGCTTCCTTTTTCTTCTTAGCCGGCTCCGCGGCGAGGCGAGCCACAGGCAGGACGGCGACGGCGGCGGCTAGGAGTTGTCGGCGGGTCTTGATCATGTTCACGGCGTCCTCCTCGGTCGCGAGAGCTTCTCTCCCAGAGTCTAGCGGACCTGGATGTGAGACGCGACGGCGGGGAATCAGGTTTCCGCTCGTAGGCCCCGGACCAAGCGGTGTGGGAAAATCCGCGCTGATGGAACGTTTCTCGCGGCGGAGTTTGCTGGCGGCGCTCAGCGCTCCTCTGTTGGCTGCGGCGCCCCGCGAGCTGCGCTGCGACGTCGCCGTGATCGGCGCGGGAACAGGAGGCGTGGCGGCCGCGCTGGCGGCGCTCGGGCAGGGCTTGTCGGTGGTCATGACCGAGCCCACGGATTGGGTAGGCGGCCAACTGACCTCGCAGGGGGTTCCGCCGGACGAGCACCCCTGGATCGAATCCTTCGGGGCGACGCGGACCTACCGAGACTATCGCCGACGCGTTCGCGCCTACTACGCCCGAAACTATCCGCTGACGGCCGAGGCGCGCGCGGTCGCGCATCTCAACCCAGGCAACGGCGCGGTCTCCCGCATCACGCACGAGCCGCGGGTTTCCCTAGAGGTGCTCGAGGGGATGCTGGCGCCCTACGTCAGCGGCGGACGGCTCCATCTGTTGCTGGAGCACGAGCCGGTTGCGGCCGACGTGGACGGCGACCACGTTCGCTCGGTTACGGTGCGCAGCCGCGCGAGCGAACACGATCGAGTGATCTCGGCGCCGTACTTCCTCGACGCGAGCGAACTCGGCGACCTGGCGCCTCTCGCCGGGATAGAACACGTCACCGGAGCGGAGGCCCAGAGCGAGACCGGAGAGCCGCACGCGCCTGCCGAGGCGCAGCCGGACAATCATCAGGCCTTCACGGTCTGCTTCGCCTTGGCCCACCACCCTGGAGAAGACCATACGATCGACCGCCCGAGGGACTACGATTTTTGGAAGTCCTATGCGCCCGAGCTTCAGCCGCCCTGGACCGGCAGACTGCTCGACTGGCGCAATACGCATCCGATCACGCTCGAACCGCGTACGTTCCTGTTCGACCCGACCCTCAAGACCGACCCCGCGGGCCGGCTCAATCTCTGGCTCTACCGGCGCATCGCCGACCGCAAGAACTTCACGCCCGGCGCGTACGCGAGCGACCTGAGCCTGATCAACTGGCCGCAGAACGACTACTGGCTCGGCAATCTGTACGGCAACTCAGCCGAAGAAGCCAAGCGGCACGCCGAGGCGGGCAAGCAGCTCAGCCTGTCGCTGCTCTATTGGATGCAGACCGAAGCTCCGCGTCCGGACGGCGGCGAGGGCTGGCCCGGCCTGCGACTGCGCGGCGACGTGATGGGTACCGAGGACGGTCTGGCCAAGCATCCCTACATCCGAGAGTCCCGGCGGATCCGAGCCGAGTTCACGATCGTTGAGCAGCACGTAGGGACGGAGGCGCGCATGGCCGAGACCGGGGCGACGCGCGACGAAGTTCGAGCCCAGCAGTACGCGGATTCGGTCGGCGTCGGCAGCTACCGGATCGACCTGCACCCCTCTTCCGGCGGAGACAACTACATCGACGTGAGTTCCCTCCCCTTCCAGATCCCTCTCGGAGCGCTGCTCCCGGTGCGCATGGCGAACGTGCTGGCGGCGGCGAAGAACCTCGGCGTCACCCACATCACGAACGGCTGCTACCGGCTGCATCCGGTCGAGTGGAACATCGGCGAAGCGGCGGGTGCGGTAGCCGCCGAGGCGATCCGTGTCGGCGAGCCGCCTAAAGCGCTGCGCGCGGACGCCAAGCGTCTGGCGGACCTACAGCGCTCGCTCGTCGAACAGGGGTTCGAGTTGGATTGGCCGAAGGTTCGGCCGCGCTAAAGATTCCGGCGCCTCCCCAACTCACGGTATTCGCGATCCCGGCGCCCGGCGGCCGCCTACGAGACTTCCCTTACTGCAAAAAGTGAGGGTTGTATCGGAAACTAGGAAGGTCGGCATTGAAGAGTTTTTGAATTGGTTATGGAGTTTGCTTGTGCGTTGTCGAATTTTGCTCGTCTTTTTCTCTTTTCTGGCCGTAGGCTTTGCCGCCAAGCCTGAAGTCAGCGCTCTGGCCAACAGTCACGAGTCGTATCGGGCGCTGCGCGACCTTGCACTCGAAGAATCGTTCGACGTGTCCGAGCTGGAGCTTCGCCGCGACGTCGGCCTGTTCCGACTCACCGGCAAGATCGCTTTCGGTCCCGCCGTGGAAGGGCGGGTGGCGCTCGGCGTCTTCACCGGCCGAGGCCAGTTGATCCTCGAATCCGGTCTGCCGCACGAGCAACAGATCATCCTGCTGCACTCGGGCGAATCAAGCGTCCAAGAGGAGTTCGGGGCCGCGGTCCTCTGGTTCACCGACGACACCTACGACCAGGTCCGGGAGTCCGGCACGGCCGGCTCGCTCGACCCGAAAGCAACGGGCGAATTGGAACGCGTCCGTTCGCGGCTGCGCGAGCGTCGGGAGCGTCCGCGGAGCAGCCTGGAGGCGATGCTGCAAGGCGAAGACATGGACAACATCGAAGCCTTCGTTCTCGCCGACTTGCTCAATCCCGCCCGGCGCGGCGCCTTCAACGCCTACCTCCACGGAAACAAGCGCGACGACCTGCGCTTCTTCATGCGCCCGCGCGGCGCCATGCGGCAGTACACCTCGCCCGAGGAGACGGCGCTGGTCCGCTTCCACCCGCAACACGACGACGAGGGCGTCTGGTACCTCTCGCACCTCGATTCAGAGACCGCGGCCGGGACGGCGAGTTCACACGAGGTCAAGGAGCAGATCGACGCGACTCATTACGTGATGGACGTGACCATCGGCGGCAACAAGCATCTCGACGCGACCGCGCGCGTCAGCTTCCAGGCGACCGAGTCGGGCGAGCGCGTGCTCGCGTTCGGGCTGCTGCCCGATCTGCGCGTCACCTCCGTCAAACAGGACGGCCAAGAGATCGCCTACATCCAAGAGTCCGAGCGCGAGGACGGATCGTTCTTCGTGATCTTGCCCGAGGCGGTCGAGAAGGGGAAAGACTACGAGCTCGAAATCGCCTACGTGGGCGACGAAGTCATCCGCGGCGCCGGCAACGGCAACTTCTCAGTGAGCGCACGATCGAGCTGGTACCCGAACCTCGGGGCCTTCAAAGATCCGGCGACGTTCGATCTGACGTTTCGCTACCCCAAGAGATTCACTCTGGTGAGCGTCGGCAAGCGCGTGGGCGAGGTGGAGTCGTCCAAGGAAGGTAACGTCTCGCGCTGGCGCTCCGAGCAGCCGCTGACCGTCGCCGGGTTCAACTACGGCGAATACAACAGCCAGGAGCTGCACGACGACAAGCTGGACTATCACATCATCAGCTACTCGGCCAATCGCCCGCCGCCGGCCCTAGCGGGCCGCTCCTCGCCGAAGAAGATGGCCGGGCGCATCATGACCGAGTCGCGCGTGTCGATGCAGATCTTCTCGCACTACTTCGGGCCGCTCGAGTACGGTCGACTGGCGCTGACGCAACAGCCCGAGTTCTCTTTCGGCCAGTCCTGGCCGACGCTCGTCTACTTGCCGGCGAGCGCCTACATGGACGCCACGCAGCGGTTCCAACTGATGGGCTCGGCGGCGTTCGATTTCGCCGATTTCATCCGCGAAATCACGCCGCATGAGGTCGCCCACCAGTGGTGGGGTCACGCGGTCAGTTGGGCGTCCTATCACGACCAGTGGCTCTCGGAGGGATTGGCGGACTTTTCAGCGGCCTTGTTCCTCCAAGCGACGCGCAAGACCCCGGACGATTATCACGAGCACATTCGCCACTGGCGCGATTCGATCCTCGAGAAGAACCGGTTCGGCTTCAGTCCCAACGACGTCGGGCCCCTGTGGATGGGCCTGCGCCTGCGCACCCCCAAGACGTCGAGCGCCTACCGCAAGCTGGTGTATCCGAAAGGCGGCTACGTGATCCACATGTTGCGCCAGATGATGTACAGCCGCGACGACGGCGACGCGCGCTTCATCGCCATGATGAAGGACTTCGTCCAGACCCACCGCTACCAAGCGGCCTCCACCGAGAGCTTCCAGAAAGTCGTGGAGAAGCACATGGCGCCGAACATGGATCTCGACGAGGACGGCGGCATGGATTGGTTCTTCGAGCAGTTCGTCTACGGAACCGACGTTCCCAGCTACGAACTCGAATACGACCTCTCGCCCGCCGACGGAGGAGGCACGCTGCTCACGGCCAAGATCACCCAGAGCGGCGTCCGCGACGACTTCAAGATGCTCGTCCCGCTCTACCTGCGCTACGGCGACCGGGCGCAGATCCTAGGCTCCGCCGCGATCCTGGGCAGCAACACCGTGGAAGGAATCCAGGTCAAGCTCGCCGAGAAGCCCGACGAAGTCCTACTGTGCGCCAACCACGACATCCTGGCCCACAAGGTCGAGACCAAGAAGTAGGCGCCTAGAGACGGCCAGAGGGGGCGTCCGAGCGCGAAGCTACCGGGGCAAATCCGAGGCGCGCCAAACGCCGAGGCTCCGGTCGGGATACTCGGCGAACGATTGCTCGGCCAAAACGCGCAGCGGCCTGGGCAAAGAGAACGGCGGGCGCTCGAGGTTGATCGGTCGAAACAGTCCCGTGGGGATGTCTTTGTTCCGGGGTAGGTCGGTAAAGGTCGTCGTCACCAAGTAGCGACAGCCGCTCCGAGCGATGTTCTTGAGCGTCCGAATCACGTCCCGATCGGAGAAGTGGATGAACAGGTCGCGACAGAGGACGACGTCGGCCCTCGGCAACGCATCCCGACGGACGTCGAGCCGAACGAATCTCTTGTCGACGGCTTTGTAGCGCCGGTTGTTCTCGTCGATCAGAGCCTGGACCACGTCGATGCCGACGTAGTCGACGGAAGTCAGATCGACGGTACGCATCCAATGGAAGTCGCCGCAGGGCGCGTCAAGAACGGACTCGGCGTTCAGTTCCTTCAGCAAGTCCGGCAGGCCGTCGCGGATCGCGCCCGTTCGATCGAGGTCCGACGCCGTACCTGAGCGAGACTCGGCGCCGTCCCAGAGGTTGCGGTGGTAGATGAGCGCGAAGACCAACCGCGAAGGAAGGCGTCTCAGCCCCCAATCTAGACGGCGGCGAAGCAGTCGCTCGAGCGGCCCCAGGAAGCGCCCCAGCGGCGTGACCAGGTCGGCCTGCGGTCCGCTGCGAGTCACCGTTGTTGCGCCTCCGCTGTGCACTGCGTCTGGCAGGGAACGCAAGCTATCCCAACGGGTCGCCGCCGACCAGGTTGATCACCGGCAGGCCGCTCGCCTTAAGCTGCTCCACGTAGTCGCCCTTGGGCTTCTGCGCCAACACCAGGTGGTCCGCGTCGGCCAGCGTCTCGGCCAAGTCGTCGTCGAGCAGCCGACCGATGTGCGGCACCCGCTCCATCAAGAACGCCTTGTTGGCCCCGTAGATCTTGTCGAGCGCGATGTTCGGATCATAGACGCGAACGTGACGGCCCTTGCCGATCAGCGTCTCAAGCAACGCCACGGTCGGACTCTCGCGCAGGTCGTCCGTGTCTTCCTTGAACGTCAATCCAAACAAAGCGATCTTCTGGTCGGCCGGCAGATCGAGCAGCCGGTTGACGGCCCGCTCAAGCTGCGCGTCGTTCGAGGGCAGCACGTTCGAGAGCAGCGGAAGTTCCAGATCCAGCCGCCGGCCGCGGTAGACGATCGCCCGCAGATCCTTCGGCAAACACGAACCGCCGAACGCGAACCCCGGCTTAAGGTAAGCCGCCGACACGTTCAGCACCGTGTCTTCGCAAAGCGTCGCCATCACCTCGTCGGCCGGGATGCCCTGCGCGTCGGCCAGAGCGCCGATCTCGTTCGCGAAAGCGATCTTGAGCGCATGGAAGGCGTTGCAGGAAAACTTAATCAGCTCGGCCGTGCGCAGTTCGACCAGGCTGGCCTGGCCCGGCAGATCCGAGTAGAGCGCGGCGACCCGGGAGCGGTGAGGCTCGGCCCCCCCGACCACCAGCAACGACGGCTCCATGAAGTCCTTGATCGCCGTCCCCTCGCGCAGAAACTCGGGATGCGACAGCACGACCACGTTCGCGTTCGACTCAAAAGCCGACTGCACCAGCCCCTCGCAAGTGCCCGGGAAAACCGTGCTGCGGATGACGACCAACAACGTGCGGTCGCGTCCCTCAGCGGCGTCGGCGATCTGCTTGCACACCCGCTCGATCTGGTCGACGCTCTGGTTGCCGTTCTTGGCCGACGGGGTCCCCACGCAGATCATCGCGATATCGCTCGCGGCGACGGCGGCGGCCGTATCGTTCGTCGCGCTCAAGCGCCCCGCCGCAACGACCTCCGCGACCACGTCGCCCAACCCGGGCTCATAGAACGGCGAACAACCTTCGTTGACGGCCTGAATCTTCGACTCGCTCAGGTCGACGCCGACGACCTGATGGCCCAATCGCGCCAAGCAGGCCGCCGAGACGCAGCCCACATACCCGAGGCCGAATACGGCCACATTCTCTTTTACGCTCACCTATTCAGTATCGGCCGCTCGCGCCGGGGCCTCAACCAACCAATTCCCGAGGCCGGACTCAGCAGGAAATCTCTGCCCGCCTAGTCCATTTCCCGAGGCGGCTTCTTGAGGGTGATCTCGGCGATCCCCTGAAGCACCGATTCGTCCGAGTGGAAGCGGAAAGGGAACTGTTCGGCGTTGGGCGAGGTGTAGCTCCAACCCGAGCTGCGCTCCAGGAACGGCGCCAACGCCTGCGGCTTAGCCGGCGGCAGCATCTCGTCGCCGGTCACCCAGACCGCGCGTTCGTACTCGGACATGCGCCGCAACGCGCCCGTCTTCTCGGCCAGGCTCGAGCGCGAGTCGCGCACCATCACCAAATCGCACACCCGCGCCAACGAGATCGGATAGGAGAGGGTCTCCGCCGTCGAAGCGCCGATCGGAAGTGAAAAAGCGGCCCCGTTGAACTGGTCGCGAATCTCGACGGCAAGCGCCGCAATCTTGCGCGGAATGAATCGCGCGTGATCCCAGGCGTCGCGCTGTAGGTCCCAACCGTCCGCCACGTCGATGATCACGTTGCGATGATCGTTCTCAATCAGCCAACGCGTCATGTTCTGCGCCGCGTTGACGATCGCCCGAGGCGAGTCCAGCGCTTCGTCTTGATTGGGCGAAAAGTAGATCACGCAGACGAACATCCCGCGCTCGTCGGCCGCGTCCAGCAGGCGCGCAAGCCGCTTCATCCACTCCGGCTTCAACGAGCCGTCGGCCTCATAAGCGCTGATCAGCGCTCCGGCCGGTCCGTCGGCGGCGGCCGCGCTGCGTTCCACCCCGTTCACGTCTTGCGCGTAGTGCGGGTCAGCGCCTTGCATCCCCACCGAGACCGCAAGCACGCCGTGCCGCTTGTAGTGGTCGAGCTCGGCGATCAAGCTGGCGGTGTTCTCTTCCGGATCAAACGGCGCCTCTTCCAGCCGCTCGTCGTCGAACAGCCCCTGCGCCAACCGAACCATCATCAACTTGCCGCGAGCCTGGCTGCGGTAGGGCCCCGAAGAGTAGGTCTCGACCCAGGTCCTCCCCTGCCGGATGTAGAAACGTTCAGGTTTGTAGCGCGGCCCCAGCATCGAGCCGGTGGCGAGTTCGGACGCCTGCAAAGGCCCCCAGGCCATAGCGGAAACAAGAATGGCTATCCACGTCTTCATCAACGGCGGGAGACCGACGGAACGTCGGCACAAGAATCTTATCAGACGATCGGCGAAGACGGGCCGCGCCCCTAGGCGCCGCGAAAAATTCGACGACAGTCCGATCCCGCGGAGCCAAGATCCCGTCGTCCGCCGGTAGGGACTCGGCACGCCGAGGTCCGCCTCAGCGCGCACGCCCTCGGAAGTCGCCCCCCCTAGACTTCCCCTAAACTTCCGGCCCGAATCAGCCCCGGACGTACATGGCCAGCTCCACCCGCCCGGCCACGTCGAGCTTCACGAACACGTGTCGAAGGTGGTTCTTGACGGTGTGGATGCTGATCCCGAGGCGCTCCGCGATCTCGGCATGGCGCAGCCCGTGCCCCACCAACTCGGCGATCTGTCGTTCGCGAGGCGTCAGGCGCTGCCAATCTTCGTCGGCGGCCTTCGGGGGCTCAGCCGCCTGCTCGGCGGCCGAGGTCAGGTGGTGCCGGCAGTAGCGTTCGAGGTCAGGCGTGAGCCATCGCAGTCCGCGCGCGACGGCACGAACGGCTTCAGACAGGCTGGCGGTGGAAGCGGTCTTGGGAATCGCGCCGCGAGCGCCGGAGCGCAGGGCGTCGAGCATCGCCTCCGGCTCGGCGTTCGGCGTCATGGCCAGGACGCGCACCCCGGGCAACGCCGCGATCCGTTCGATCCACGGACGAGCCGGGGGATCGGTTTCAAGCAACACCACGTCGGCGGCCGTGCGCGAGAGCTCCGCGAGAGCCTCTTCAGGACCTTGGGCTTCAGCCACCACCCGAATATCGGACTGCTCGTCGATCAGTGCACGAACGCCCGCCCGGACGAGCGCGTGTTCGTTCGCCAAAACGATTCGCACGGCGCCGGACGCCGACGCCGGCTGCGTTTTCTCGTGCATCGGGACTCATATCGGCCAACATCAGCCGCTCAAAACGGCTAATTCCGGACGAATTCGGGTCGACCGGAGGAGTTATAGAATGGTCGAAGTCCGTTATGACGTGGAAACTGGTCGCAGTCGAGGGTCCCATCGAGGCCTCCGAGTATTTGCTCGACGCGTTTCCAGTGACGATCGGACGCAAGCGCGATAACCGGATCCCGATCTCACACCCGTCGGTTTCGCGCTACCACTGTCACATCGTGGATACGGATGCGGGACCGCGCCTAGTCGACTTGGGCTCGCAGAACGGCGTCTTCGTCAACGGAGACGCGACCGCCGCCAAGGTACTTTCCTCGGGCGACGAGATCCGAGTAGGGCCGGCCCGCTTCCGGCTGGAGCAGTCGTCCGAGCCTTCAGCGGCGACGAACGGCCAGGCGAGCGAGTCTCCCGCCAAGCCGGACTTCGCGGAGACCGTCCGCGCGCCCGCCGCGGAGGTCGTCGTGCCGGAAACCGTCGAGCTGGACGCGGAGGAGACAGCCTATCTGCGCCGCAAGGTCGGTTCCGGATCGTCCACGGACACCGGAGAACGGGCGGCGCGAGACCTGCGCGCGCTCCTGGCGCTTTGTCGCCAGATTCAGCAAAGCGAGAGCCCGGAGCTGGTGCAGCGTCGACTCTTGGAAGCGCTCTTCGGCGCCATTCCCGCAGAACGCGGCGCGGTCGTCTTGGCGGCCCCCGGCGCGGTACGCCTAGGGGAAGCTCTTTGCCTCGATCGCTTGCGCGGCCCGGTCCAGTTGGACCTGAGCCGGTCCACGCTAGCCTCGGTCATCGACAACGGACGCGTCTTCTTGCGCAATCGCATCCAAGGCGATCCCTCAGGCCTGCCGGAAAGCCTGATCTCAGGCGAAATCCAAGCGGCCTTGGCCGCCCCGCTCACCTTCAACGGGCGGACCATCGGGGCCATCTATCTCGACACGACGCGCGAAGACCGGCCCTTTGATCGCCAAGATCTGAACCTAGCGACCGCGGCCGCTGCTGCGGCGGCGGGCGTCCTGGAGAGCGCCTTCCGGGAACAGGTGTTGCGCAGGGGAATCGCGGCCGCGTGGTCGGAGTCCGGGCTAGACGAGCGTCCGCTGGACTTCCTGCCGGAGATGCGCGAGGCCGTCGAGACGGCGGCCCAGGCCGCGAAGGGAGCGGCTCCGGTGGTGATCGTGGGCGAGGTCGGCTCGGGACGGCGAGCGCTCGCCGAGTCGATTCACGTCGCAAGCGCCTCTCCCAATGCCCCCTTCGTCTCCATCCACTGCGCCGGACGCGAGCCCGAGGCCGTCGAAACCGAGTTGTGGGGATCAGAGGATTCTCCCGGGAAGCTGGAGCTCGCCTCGGGAGGCACGCTCTACATGGTCGAGATCGGAGCGTTGCCGAAAACCTCGCAAGGGCGCCTCGTCTCCTTGCTCGAGGACGAAGCGCTCGGCGCCCGACTGGTCGCGTCGACTTCACGGGACCTTCGAGGAATCGCCGCCGCCGGAAACTTCCGGGAGGACCTGCTCTACCGGCTCGGAGGAATCGCGATCGAGACGGTCCCTTTGCGCGCTTGCCGCAAGGGAATCGTCGATCTAGCCGAATACCTCGCGCGGCGATCGGCGCGCGCCGAAGGACGTCCCTTCGAAGGTTTCTCGCCGGGCGCGCGCAAGGCCTTGGAAAGCTACGCCTGGCCGGGTAACATCGCCGAACTAGCCAACGCCGTCGACGGCGCGGTACGAATTCGGGCCGAGCACGTAGTCGAGTTGGAGGACCTGCCGGACGCGGTCGCCGACGCCGCGTACGCGCCGGGATATCACGAGCGGGTCCGAGAAGCGAAACGCCGGATCTTGAGCGAGACGCTCGAGCGCGCGGGCGGTTCGGTACCCGCGGCCGCCGCCGAGCTGGGGATCAACCGCACCTATCTCCACCGCCTAATCCGCAACCTGAAGCTTCGGGACGACGATCCGGAGTCCGACGAGTAGAGCCGCCGAGACCGTTCATCCCGGCTACACTGACGAATGTGTCGGGCCCTGGCCGAATCCTCGCCCTCGATTGGGGCAAACGCCGGATCGGGCTCGCCGTTTGCGACGAGTTGGGCCTGACCGTGCGCGGCCTGGAGACGCTCGTCCGCAGCAACCGGGAATCCGATCTGTCCGCGCTCGAAGAGGTAGCCAGGAAGGAACAGGCTCGCGGACTGGTCGTCGGGCGCCCGTTGGAACTCGACGGCACGGTCGGCAAATCCGCCCGCCAAGCCGAACAGTTCGGCCGAACCCTGGCCAAACGTCTCGCCCTGCCGCTTGAACTGCACGACGAACGGCTGACCAGCCGCGAGGCCGAATCGATCCTCCAGCAACGGGGCCGCCGCTACGCAAAGACGGAGATCGATCGCGTCGCCGCCACGCTGATTCTCGAAAGCTATCTGGCCTCCTGTCCGGAGGGCGCCGCTTGATCCGCTGCGGGCTCCTAGTCGCGGCGGTCGCTCTGCTCGTCGTCGTCGGCGCGCTCTTGGCCGGGGCCTGGGTCGCGCTCGGAACGACCTACGGCGAATTCCCCGAACCCGCGGTCGTCGACTACCGGCCCGGACAGTCGAGCGAGGATCTCGCCGACGCGCTCGAAGCCGCCGGCGTCGTCCGCTCGCGTTGGCTCTTCCTGCTCGAACGCGCCCGCCGCTCGAACGAGGTTCTTCAGGCCGGCGAGTACGAGTTCACCGAGCCGCTCTCGGTCCGGCAAGTCTACGACGTCATCTCCGAGGGCCGCGTCAGGCTCTACCCGGTCACAATTCCCGAAGGCCTCACGCGCTTCGAGACCGCCCAACGCGTGGCGGAAGCGGGCTTCGGGACCGAAGCCGAGTTTCTGGCGCTCACCGCCGATCCGTCCCCGATCCGCGACCTCTTCCCCGAAGCGCAAACCCTCGAAGGCTGCCTCTTCCCGGAAACCTACATGCTCCCCCGCGGCGCCGACGGCCGACGCGTCCTTGAGGCGATGCTCGAACGCTTCCGCGCCGTCTTCACCTCGGCGCTCGAAGCACGCAAGAGCAGTCTAGGCCCCTACGAACTGCTCGTCATGGCGTCGATGATCGAGAAAGAGACCGGCGTCGACGACGAGCGCCCGCTCGTCTCTTCGGTCTATCAGAATCGACTGCGCATCGGCATGCCGATGCAGTGCGACCCGACCGTGATCTACGGCCTGCTGCTCGAAAACCGCTATCGCGGCCGCCTCTTGCTCAAGGACCTCGAAGACCCGCACCCCTACAACACCTACGTTCGCCGCGGCCTCCCTCCGGGGCCGATCGCGAACCCCGGCGCCGCATCACTCCAGGCCGCCGCGCATCCGGCCGAGACGAAGTATCTATATTTCGTCGCTCGCTCAGTCGGCCGGCCCGAACACGTGTTCTCCGAGTCGCTCAGCCGCCACAACCAGGCCGTCGCCGCCTACCGACGCACCCAAGGACGCTAGCTCGCACCTTCGATGGATGGAGCGGGCGGAAGACCGCACCCAACCCCAAAATAGCCACCCGGGCCCGGTGGCGCGGGCTTCAGCCCGCAGCGGGGCTTCAGCCCCGCCCGAAAGGCGATTTGCGAAGCAAGAGCCCGTTGCTCAGCCCGAGGGCGCCATTTCGCTAGCCCATGGCGCAAGCCATGGGAAATCAAAGCGATACGCGCCTGCTCTTCTCTTGCGGGGTCCCTATCGTCACGGCTTGCCGCGACGATAGGGATCCCGCTTCCGCAACGCCAACTTCGCCTCCAATTGCTCCCAATCATTTCTTTCACAGCCCCTGATGGAGCGGGTATAGGGCGATTCGCGAAGCGAGAGCCCGTTGCTCAGCCCGAACCAGCCTGTAGGGACTCGGCATGCCGGGCATGCCGAGTCCCTACAGGTCGCAAGCCCCGGGAAGCCTTCACCTCCAGCCGCGCAACCAACCCCTCCACAGCCCCTCGCCCGCAAACGATGTTACACAGCCCTCTTGACTTATGTAATCCAGAACACGTAGGCTTTCATCTGACAATTAGCAGTACCGATAGATAATTCCTATGAACGCCCGAACATCCGTCAAAGCCCTCATCGAGGCCTGGCTGGATACAGAGAGACCGATTCGCATCGGACGCGCCGAGTTCGAGCGGCTCCAACGCGAGGTGGGCAAGCGTCTAGGACCGAATCGCCGAATCGCGCCGCGCTACCTCCTGGAGGTCCTTCTGCTCACCGAGATCGAGATCGATCGAAAGCTCGGCGGCATCCCGGTCGACCTACGAGGGCGGGTCGAGTTCAGCGACGAGCGCGCGGCCCGGATCTCGTTGCTCGAGATGGCGGCCGAGTACCAGATGGCCAAAGACACCGATCGCGATGAACGAGCCGAGGACTGCCGTCGCGCCGTCATCCTGGCCAAGGACCGCCTGCGCATGATCTTGGGCAACAAGAGCATGGCCGAGGAGAAGCGAGCGCAAAAGGAGGAACTCCTTCAGTGGTTCCTCGTTTGGCTCGAAAATCCGGCCGTTTTCCCCGACTGGCTGGCCCTCCGGCGCAAGCAGCTCAAGGAACAGCGCTGATATACTTGGAGACTTGAGTCAGGCTTTTCCAGCCCGGCCGAATCGTCCGTATTCCCCCGCTCCCATCGTCGCTCTGGCCTTGCTTCTCGCGTCCCTCGGATGCGTGAAACAGACCGTCAAAGTGACGCCTCCGGCGCCGGCGATGCGCACGGCGACGCTGGACGAACTTGTAGAGCGCTTCTCCGCCGCGTCGTCGTCGACTTCCATCAAGTCGACGGCGCTGCTGCAGCTCTCGATCCTCAACGACGAGCGCGACAAACGAACGAGCTACACCGAAGTCAAAGGCGCCGTCGTGGGCGACCGGCCGGACGGAATCCGCGTCGTGGCGCAGGTGCCGGTCACCGGCCAACGCGCCTTCGACATGGCCGCCGACCGGGGCGCGTTTCGCGTCTACCTGCCCTGGAAGCACCTGATCTACGAGGGCGAAAGCGCGCTCGACGTGCGTTCCGAAAAGCGGGAAGAGAACATCCGGCCGACCCACGTGCTCGACCCGCTGCTGATTGAAGCCCCGCGCGACGACGAGACGCCCGTGATGATCCATCGCCGCGAGGGCCGCACCGGCTATCAGGTCCTCCAGTGGCTGCGGCCCAAACCCGGCGGCGGCCTGTGGATCGCGCGCGCCGCCTGGTACGAGCGCATCAACATGACGCTGACCCGGCTTGAAATCTTCACGCCCGAGGGCGAAGTCGAGACCGTCGCGCGCTACCAAGGTTGGCTCGAGACCGACAAGGGATTCCGCCCGACCTTCGTGGCCATCGATCGGCCGCTCGACGGCTACGATCTGAGTATCCGGCTGACCAACCCCAAGTGGGACGCGCCGGTCCAGCCGGACGACTTCGTCCTCGAAGCGCCGGACGACGTGGAAGTCGTGCCGGTCGGCGCCGACGTCGAAGATTCGCCGCTCTCGGCCGGGCGCTAGAAAAGGCACGAGGTTCCAACGGTGTCCAACCCGATTCTTGAAGTCCGCGACCTGAAGAAGACCTATCACATGGGCGACGTCGAGGTGCACGCGGTCCGCGGCGTCAATCTCGCAATCGAGGAAGGCGAGTTCCTCACCATCCTCGGACACTCGGGCTCGGGCAAATCGACCCTCTTCCACGTCATCGGCGGCCTGACTCCGCCGACCTCGGGCACGGTCCTGATCGATGGCCAGGATTGCAGCCGAATGACCGACGCCCAGCGCACCGAGCTGCGCAAGAAGACCGTCGGCTTCGTCTTCCAAAAATTCAATCTGCTGCCGACGTTGACCGCCGGCGAGAACATCTCAATCGCCCGCGACATCGCCCGCAACCACGAGCCGCTCAGCGAGTGGTTCAAAGGCGTCGTGAAGATCCTGGGCATCTCCGAGCGCTTGGACCACAAGCCCTACGCGCTGTCGGGAGGCGAGCAGCAGCGCGTAGCCATCGCACGCGCGATCGTCAATCAACCGCGCATCCTGCTGGCCGACGAGCCGACCGGCAACCTCGATACCAAGAACTCGCAACTAGTCCTCGAGACGCTCAAGGAACTCAACCGCGAAACCGGCCAAACGATCCTAATGATCACCCACAACCCCGACGCGGCCAAATTCTGCTCCGAGCGCCACATCGAAATGCGCGACGGCCTGATCATCCAAAACTAAATCAACCTTTAACCACAAAACCCCACCGCGGGGACTGTCCCCAGCCCACCCACAAAAGCCACCCGCGGGGACTGTCCCATCAAGGCTTCAGCACCACGGAAACCACCCAGCGCGTGCGGACTTCCATGAGACGGCTGTCCGAAGTCAAGCTCGAAGCCCGACATCGCACCCGATCCGTTCTTCTTTCCTTCCTACAAGAACTCTTCGCGTTCATCTCTTTTCAAAGTCTTCCGGTCCTTGGAACCGAGCTCCGCACAAGCGATCGAACACCTAGCTTCCATTCGCATTCTCGTGAGCCCGATTCCATCGTTGGGCTCGATGCCAGAGGGGCGTCGATCTTTCGAGCGGCGCTGCCATCT
>JGI12316J15310_10000182_pt2 | contig 126393 bp, 98 predicted proteins | sample MarCyaLeptolynsp_FD_15310 | JGI IMG/M metagenome (IMG submission 15310) | reverse complement strand
ATTGGTGAGACTATTCCCATGTGTAAATATTTGAAGCACTCATAGTTTCTTACTTCTTTAAATAGGTCTTTATAGCTCTGACAATAGCCATCTATCACTGATGCTGTTGGCTGAGGTGCTCTGGCTAAGTGTTTGAGCACTTGTAGCTCTACATCCATTGCTGTGCCTACCTTGTAGAGTTTCTTTTTTTTCTTTCTCTACTTACTATAACCGGAAAGTGACAGAAAAGGGTTATATAGTAAGGATTCTAACGAGAGCCATTTTTCCAAGACGCAGAACTGTTGTTCCAAGCGATCGATTCCGAAGGAAGAACCACAAAGGCACAAAGTACACAAAGTCGGTTTTACTAAAATAGATCAACCATCATTCCTCTGAAAACTCGCCAAAGCGCTCTCGATACCGAGCTAATAACGCTTCAGCTTCCTCAGCTCGTTGTTGTTCTTGCTCAGCTCGTTGTTGTTGAACAATCGCTGTTTCTTCCGGTGTTGCTACTAATTCCCCCTCACGAGTAAAAAAGCGTAGCTTCTCCTCATGAATACCTAAATACAGTTCTAATTGCTCACTCCAAAGCCAACCTTGTTCATTCGCTTTTAGTTCCCGATATTTTCCCCTTACTAATTCAAACCCCTCAAATTCTAGGCTCTGTGGGTCAAACCAGAAGTATTCTGGAGTACGAAAGATATCTTGGTAAATTTGCTTTTTCAATCCCCTGTCTTGGTCTGCTGTTGAATCAGACAACAACTCGATAATTAAATTGGGATACTTGCCGTTTTCCTCCCAAACTACCCAACTCTTGCGAGGCTTGTTTTCCGTATCCTTTACCACAAAGAAATCTGGTCCTCGGAAATCTTCTGACTTAAGCTGTTGGGGACTGTAATAAATTGTTAAGTTGCCAGAAACATACAAATCATGTCGTTGTTGCCAAAACCATCGCACTAGGCGAATTAATAAGTCAATTTGATCGCGGTGTAGGTCAGTTTCCAAGGGAGGTTCGTCGCTTTCTAAATCACCAGGAGGAAAGATGATATCTTCTGGGATAACATCTTGTTGTTGGATAACATCAACAGATTCTACATCCTGGGTCAATGACATAGCAAAAGATGGGGAATATAGGACACAACAACTATGCTTCCAGTTTAACTACAACTTAGACAATCGATGCTCTAGACAACTAAAATGTCACTGTTGGTGAGAACAACTCCACCGAAGAGCTGTGCAAACTGCACTTGTGCGAGAGCTCCTGTGCCATCAGAGTCGAAGAATAAGGCACCGGTGGCATCGTTATAGATAATGCGATCGCTCGCATTTGTAGCCGCCGAACCGATGGTAAACTGGCCGATATCTAATGTACCTGGAGTAAGTCCGCCATCAAAGTCACTGGCAAATACTCTAATTTTGTCTCCTTGGGTGGAGTTAAAATCAGTGATGGTATCAATTCCTGGGTTGGAAGAGGTGAAGGCAAATTCACCTGCTCCTGGGTTGGAAGAGCCGAAGGAGAAATTATCTGCACCGGCACCGCCAGTGAGAAGATCGTCTCCGTCTAAACCCCGTAAAGTATTGTTACCGGCATCACCAATCAACTGATCATCAAAGTTAGTGCCAGTAAGGTTTTCGATATTTACTAAGGTGTCAACTACTAATTCACCCGCCTGATTAACTAAGGAGGCAGTTCCCTGGTTGAGGCTAGCAGTAACTCCTGCTTGTAAACCGAAGAAGGAAGCAGTATCAATACCATCGCCACCATCAAGGAAATCGATACCAGCATCTCCCCACAGCACATTATTGCCTTCATTACCGATTAGTACGTCATCGAAAGCAGTGCCAACTAAGCGTTCAATGTTAATCAAAGTCTCGACTACTTCTACTCCAGCATCATTGACATAGGTGGCACGACCTTGACTCAAGTCAGCAGTAATGGCAAAGTTCTCATTAAATTGGACAGTATCAATACCTTCGCCACCATCGAAGACATCAACACCAGCATTCCCGTGCAGCCAATTATTGCCTTCATCACCAATTAGTATGTCATCGAAAGCAGTACCAAATAAACGCTCAATGTTGATTAAGGTTTCAACTACTTCCACCCCAGCATCATTAACATACGTGGCACGACCTTGACTCAAGTCAGCAGTAATGGCAAAGTTCTCATTAAATTGAACAGTATCAATACCTTCGCCACCATCGAAGTAATCTGCACCAGCATTCCCCTGCAGCCAATTAGTGCCTTCATCACCTATTAGTACGTCATCGAAAGCGGTTCCCACTAGGTTTTCGATGTTAATCAAAGTTTCGACTACTTCCACCCCAGCATCGTTAATGTAGGTGGCACGACCTTGACTCAAGTCAGCAGTAATGGCAAAGTTCTCATTAAAGTGAACAGTGTCTGTTCCTTCACCACCATCGAAGTAATCTGCACCAGTACCACCAAAGAGGTTATCAGTCCCCTCGCCGCCAAGGAGGATATCGCTGCCATCACCCCCATCGAGATGATCATTTCCTTCGCCGCCAAGGAGGATATCACTGCCATCATCCCCATCTAGACGATCATTTCCTATACCTCCCAACAGAAAATCATGTCCTTGACCCCCACTGAGGGTATCATCTCCAGCACCTCCAAACAGAAAATCGTGCCTGTCGTTTCCTCGGAGTACATCATTACCCCCGAAACCTAGAATCTTATCGATTCCTGGAGTCCCTTCCAGGGTGTCATCGCCAGCAGTACCATGAATAATCGTGGGCAAATTTCGATTCATGATTAGTTCCCCTAAAAGTCTACAGTTGTTGAGTTTTGGTAGAAAGAGAATTATTTGTCCTTCTGTATTGTTAATAGAGGAACTAAAATCAACTTATGCAGTTGGCTGCTGGAAATTTGGGGAAATTTAGTTACAAATCTCAACAAAATATCCCTTGTGGAACTGGCAAGATGCCAGTAGAAGGATTTAATGCTGTTATAGTGATCAATTAACAGGCTAGAAGCCTGTTCTACCAATTCTTAATTCTAAATTCTAATGCAATCAGCTTTACGAATTGAAACTAAAGTTTTACCGGGTAATAAACTCGAAATCGAGTTACCTCCTGATATTGCGTTGAATACAGTAGGACAAACCATTGAGGTAATTCTTCTTCTACCAGACAAGCCAGCTGTATCAACAACTCAATCAATTCTGGAAACATTAGCAGAAATTCACACTCAACGTCCCTCCAGTAGAAGCGTCGAAGAAATTAACCGAGATTTGCAAGCAAACAGAGATGCATGGGACAACTAAATTTGCCTGACTTGGCTCAGATATACATAGATACTGTTGTTTTGATTTATGCTGTTGAGCAAGCTCCAGTTTATGGCTCATTGCTAACGGCTCTTTGGACAAAGCTTCAATCAGGTAATCTCGAAGTCTTCACCAGTGAACTAATTTTGATGGAGGTATTGGTTATACCAATGCGCAACTCAGATACCTTCTTGATAGATGCATATGAGCAATTACTGCAATTGCCTCAAATACAATTGATACCTATCAATCAACTTATTCTGCGAGAAGCTGCTAGACTAAGGGCAGTTATACCTTCACTGAGAACACCAGATGCTATTCATGTAGCAACAGCAATGACTTCAAAATGTAGCTATTTTTTAACTAACGATCAAAAACTACGGATCGTACCAGATTTACCCATTGTAATTCTAGACGAGGTATTGTCATCATAAAGTCATTAATAATTCATTGGGCTGTTGGAAAATTAGGGAAATGTTGAGACAGGCTAGAAGCCTGTTCCACCAATTCTAAATTCTAAATTCTAAATTCTAAATTCTTAATTCCCTTCACAATCCATTGCCAATTAAGATAAATGGTGCCCAATAATAAGGATGATTGAGACGATTCACTACTTCCGGCTTGAGCTCATCCCGAATCTGCACGGCAACAAGTGAACCTCGTTGCTCTCCCACGGCAGTATAATCCCCAGTAATCAAAGCAATTTGTGCTTGTCTTAGAGCTTCAGCTTTGGACATTTTGCCTTGCAATGCTCCGTAAAAAGCATTCATCAGTGCTTGAGTACCTCCATCATCCACAGTCCATAAAGATGCGATCGCGGCTCTGGCTCCTGCTCTCTGCATCTGGTAACCTAAACCTAGAATCTCTGCTCCTGTACCCAAATTCCCACCAAGCCCGGTTTGACAGGCGGAAAGTACCACTAAATCCACATTATTGAGGTTCCAGTTGCGAACATCGGCAATGGTAACGGGAGTGCCATCACCAAAGAGAATAAAGGATTCTTCTGGTGTTCCTACGACGATCGCTCCGTGGGTGGCAAAATGTAAGATGGTATGGTCACCCATTTTCGGTTTTGTGTCTTGGGGATTAAAGGCATTATTGAATAGTTGGGTGGTATCGGGAACAGTTTCAGCTAAGGTTTCGACTTCTACTCCTGCATAGGGCAAACCACCAAAGTTAAAACGTTCTTGAGAAACTTTGACACTGTGGTTGCCAGAAGTAAAGGCTCCAGCCAGAACCTTGAGCTGGGATGGCGGTTGGCTGTCCAGGTCAGTAAGGGAGGCAGCGGTAATATTATTAATACGATAGCGTTGGACTAACCATTGTTTACCATCGTATAAAGCTGCTAGGGGAATGTAGCGCAGTTGTCCATCCGGTGCATAAATTAAGGTTTCAGCTTGTGCTGTAGCCAGGTCATTTTCTAAAGGCTTAATCAACCAATTGTAGAGTTGCTGCGCAGGTTTTGTGGCATCAGCTCTGGGATTGCTTAAGGCTTGGCGGAAACTGATAATTGCCCGATTAAGTTGCTTTTTCGTAACTGGAACGGTGCGACGAATCGGAGGAGAATCAGGGGTAGTGAGGACGAGTTCCAGGCGGTCTTCTAGAATAAGAGGATAGAGGAGTACGGCATTTTGTTGCAAATTTCTAAGATTATCTTGGATACTTAATAAGTCTTCCAAGTCGTCTACCAAATCAGCTTTGCGGGTTTTGGGAGTGAGCTTGGTAATCAGTGCTTCTACTTCCTCACTGTCGATAAAGTTATTGAAATCGGCGATAATTTTTTCTTGAGCATGCACCAGTTGAGTAAGACGCTCTTCCTCTTTAGGAGTGCGGTTACTTTTTTCTCGCAGTTGCTTGAGCTCTTTACCAATAGCGATCGCTTGCCCTAAAATCTCTTGTAAACCATCCTCAATCTGCTGTTCTGGTGGTAAATTGGGCACACCTTGGGCAGTTGTTTCATTGCCTCGGACATTACGCAAATAATCTTCAAGTTCTTGGACTTTGAGTAAATCGAGGACTTGTTGCGCTTCCAGGATGCGGTTTTGTTGTAGTAATAAGTCGGCTAGATAGCGATAATCCTCAGCAATGGTTTCAGTATAGGATTGTTGTTGTTCTGGAGGGAGTTCCTTGATATTTTCCCGAATCCCTTCTCTAACATTAACCGAGCGTTTGAAGAAAACAATAGCTAACTCTGGTTGGCTCTGTTTTTCTAGCAGATAACCAATATTACTCAGATTTTCTCCTTCTGTGGCTCTATCTCCTACTTCTTGGCTGATAACTAAAGCTTGCTGATAATACTCCAAGGCTGTGTCATACTGTGCCAAATTGTAGTAGGCTTCCCCGATATTGTCGAGGATTGTCCCTTCTCCTTGCTTGCTGCCAAGGAGTTTTTGAATAGTTAAAGCTTGCTGATAGAATTCTAATGCTAATTCGTATTTTCCCTGGTTGCGGTAAACTTGTGCAATATTGTTAAGGGTTACTCCTTCGAGTAATTTTTTTTCAACATCAACGGTTTTCAGTAAAGCTAAGGCTTGCTGGTAAGAATCCAAAGCTAATTCGTACTCTTCTAGATGAGCGTGAACACTGCCAGTAGCAATGAAAATTCTGACTTGACCTAACTTATTACCACGAGAGAGTGCTGAAGCTTGTTGATAAAATGCTAAAGCTTTGCTGTAGTCTCCCAAACTGCTGTAAACTCGTCCAATATTAAAGTGAATTGCCCCTGTATGCTGGGAGACTTGTTGGCGAATCTCTAAGGCTTGCTCTAAGAAATCTAAGGCTAATTTATACTCTCCTAGGCTATTATAAACTAGTCCTATTTGATTAAGACTCTTCCATTCCTGATGTTGATCTCCAAGTTCTCTAGCAATGCCTAATGCTTGCTGGAATTTCTCCAGTGCTTTTTGCGCTTGACCCCGCTTGGAGAGTAGTATTCCTTCTTGATAGAGTTGAACTACCTGTTCTCTTTTTTCTGCATTAGGAGACTTTGGCAGAATCAGAGGTTCAAGGTTTAAGGTAATAGCTAAACGGGGTGGTTTTACACCTGGCTTTTCGCCAAGTTCTGACGAAATTGCCACAGCTTGCTCATAGTAATCTGCTGCCTGCTCAGATTCTCCTAAATGCTCGTAAGTTACTCCAATATTGTTCAGGGTGACTGCTTTTAATGACCTCTTGCCAATTTCTTGTAGAATTGCCAAAGCTTGTTGGTAGGAGTCGAGCGCCTGTTGATACTTGCCTAACTTATCGTAAACTGCCCCAATATTATTCAGGGCTACTGCTTCTCCTTTTTGATCACCGACTTCCTGCACAATTACCAAAGCTTGCTGGTAGTAATCGAGTGCTTTTTCATACTTTTCTCGCTGTTCGTAAATTCCTCCAATATTGTTGAGAGTTACTCCCTCTCCTCCCCTATCATCAATTTCTTGAGCAGATGCTAGAGCTTGTTCGTAGGATAAGAGTGCCTGCTGATACTCTTCTAACTCGTAGTAAACTAACCCGATATTATTGAGGGAACCTCCCTGACCAAAATGAGTAAATAAGATACCCATATTCTGTGCTTGTTGGAAGTAATCTAGCGCCTGTTGATACTCTCCCATTTGGCGGGAAACTACCCCCATTTGGTTAAGGATGATCCATTGCTTATCCTTATCGTCAACTCGTTGATAAATTGCCAAAGCTTGCTGGAAGTAATCCAACCCTTCCTGATACTTGCCTAGCTCTTGAGCCACTAACCCTGTATTGTAGAAAAGTTTCGCACCTCTAGCGTAGGAAGGGGGTATGTCTTCATCCGGACAATTACTCAACTCCTGTTCAATTGCTGCAGCTTGCTGATAGTTAGCCAACGCCTGCTGATAGTCTTCCCAGCGTTGATAAATTCTGCCTATTCCTGTTAAGGTTATCCTTTGCCAAGCGCGATCGCGACAACTAGCACCATCTTCTTGCCTAGTTATCACAGCTTGCTGGTAGTAATCGAGTGCCTGCTGATAGTCTCCTAGCCTGTCGTAAATGTGCCCAATTCTGTTGAGAGTTACTCTCGCACCTGCATCATCATTTACTTCCCGTTGAACTACTAAAGCTCGTTGGTAGTAATCCAACGCCTGTTGATATTCGTTCCTGCTGTAGTAAACTCTCCCAATTTGCTGGAGGGTTGTCCCAACACCTACCTTATCGCCTATCTCTTGATAAATTAATAAAGCTTCCTCAAATTTAGCTAAGGCATTGCCAAACTTAATTTTGTCATACAATTCTATCCCTTCTTCTAACAAGCGGTCCGCTTCTGGTTTTTGATTTTGTGCTGCCTGCGTTTGGACAACAGCAGGTGAGTTTTGAGCAGCAACAGGCAACAGGGAAGAGGTGATTACAAATAGGGGTGTAGCAGCAGTCAGGAGCAAGTATTGACAATAGGTATGCATTTTAATAAGGTTAAAAATTAAGGGTTAAAGGTTAAAGGCAGCTATAAGAGCTAGCTTAAACATTCTTATTTTATATATCTCCCAAGAGCAGAGAAATTACGCAAAAATTTACCAGAGAGATATGTGACCATCATTTACCCAAAGAATATTACAATCCATTACCAATTAAAATAAACAGTAAATTTCCTCCCAGATGGAGAGGTCAAATTCTTTGCCTTGTGATTAGCTATGGCAAGAGCAACGGCGTTAAATCGATGCCAACAAAAAGTTAAAACTAGTTACGAATACAGCGCGGATATTCATCCTAAAGATATATCAATCAGGAAAAACTGGTAGCTATGATTAAAGACCGTTGCACTTAATCAAGTTCCATTTACCGAGTTGGAGAGGAACTAAGATTGGCAATTTAGGGTGCATCCCATTGAAAACTATTATGCAACAAACAAAAACTTTATCCCAACGCAAACATATCGTTTTAACGTCTCATCCTGGTCATTCTGGTAAGAAACCCTCACCCATTGGTTGGGGAGAAACTGACCCCCTGACAAGAGGACCAATTGTTGGTAGCTTGACTAATCAAGCTCATCGCAATGTTATTGGCACCCACTCTGGTTCTTATTCAGTTTATCGAGCTCTAGCAGTTGCCAGTGGAGCACTTCAGCCTAATCACCGTGCTGATCTTACCAACACAGCTCCCATAGTCCCGATTGGTCCCTATCCCAGTTGGTTTGATCCTCAACAAATTGTTTCCCTCGATCCTTTTGGGGCAATTGTAGGTGAAGTTTACGCCCCTTTGTATCAACAAGGATATGATATTCGACCGACGATCGCTGTCACTAAAGCTCATATTCAAATGCCAGAAATACAGGAAGCTTTAGCTAAAGGGCGCTTATCCGTAGACGGTAAAATTGTCAAAAATGGCGGTAGTTTAGTGGTAACCAAGGTGGCGATTGAGCCAGTTTGGTATCTACCAGGAATTGCCAAGCGACTTAACGTGACAGAAAGTGATCTGCGCCTTGCACTATTTCAGCAAACGGGGGGCATGTTTCCCGAGTTGGTGACGCGCCCAGATTTACATGTATTCTTACCTCCGATTGGTAGCATCACCGCTTATCTGATTGGGGATATTGCGGCGGTTAATGATCCTAATCGGCAACTTGCGGTGCGGGTACATGATGAGTGCAACGGTTCAGATGTGTTTGGTTCGGATATTTGTACCTGTCGTCCTTACTTAGTACATGGTCTTGAGGTTTGTGTCGAGACAGCTCAAGCTGGGGGAGCTGGTGTTGTTGTCTATTTCCGTAAGGAAGGTCGTGCCTTAGGTGAAGTCACTAAATTCCTAGTCTACAATGCCCGTAAACGTCAGAAGGGGGGCGATTCTGCTCATGCCTATTTCTCTCGTACGGAATGTGTTGCTGGGGTGCAGGATATGCGGTTCCAAGAATTGATGCCTGATGTACTCCATTGGTTAGGGATTAGGCGGATTGATCGCTTTGTTTCCATGAGCGATATGAAATACAATGCCATTATCAACTCTGGCATTAAAGTTGTCGATCGCATTGCTATTCCCGAAGAGTTGATTCCTGCTGATGCTCAAGTAGAAATTGCTGCCAAGCAAGCCGCTGGTTACTATTCAGAAAAAGTAGCACCAGATGCGATCGCACTAGCTACGATCAAAGGGCGCAGTTTTACAGATTAGACTGGGAGCTTAAAGTTGCCAATATATCCGTAGTGGGAGCATCTTGCTCCCTTGTTATCCCCTGAGTTTTTCCCTACACCCTACACCCCACACCCCATACCCTAAAGTAAGGTTACACCGCCATCCATTGGTTAAATTATGAGTAGGTTTTATTAGCTTTTCAAAACCGGATTTGGTATCACCTATTGTCAGATTAGGCTAGGCTGGTAGTAATCTGTTGGAAACAACTGTCCTCAGGAGCGTTTACCAAGGCAAGTCAAATACTGTGTAATGAGCAAGTTCATTTCTCAAGCCTTGGAATATTTACTAAATCTACTCTTTAAGCGGACTATCGTGATGCTGACGATTTTGTTCTGCATTGGGGTAGGAGTAGCTGTGGTAAATATGTCTCGTCTTTCTTCTAACTTAATCAAATCCCAAGCTATCCAAAATTCTGCCTTTTATTCCCAAGCTATCCAAGAAGCACGCACCCTTTACAGCTCAGACGTTGTCAATCGTCTCGAATCATCCCACGGAATTACTGTAACTTCAGACTACAAAGCTCAAGATGGAGCAATCCCCTTACCCGCTACTTACCTCATAGAACTCTCTCAACGCATCAGTGAACAAAACCAAGAGATGTTCGTGCGATTGTATAGTGATTATCCCTTTCAGCAAAGGCTAGTGCAAGGGGAAGGTGGTCCTCAAGACAATTTTGAACTCGAAGCACTCCGTCAGTTGAGAAAAAACCCCGAGCAGCCATTTTTTCGCCTGGAGCAGTTCCGGGGTAGTCAAGTCTTGCGCTATGCTACAGCTGATATCATGAAGCCTAGTTGCGTTGCTTGTCACAATACTGACCCTGATAGTACTAAAACTGACTGGCAAGTTGGAGATGTTAGAGGTGTATTGGAAGTTATTGAACCTCTAGATGCTTTAATGTCTCAAACCCATGTAGTCTTAAGAGGCACATCTATTATGTTAGGGGGAATATCCCTTTTGGGCATCTCTGGGATAACCTTAGTAATTGGTAGATTACGTCAAATTGCTAACGAATTAGAACTCCGGGTTAGAGAGCGCACAACGGATTTAGCTCAAACCAATATAGAATTAGAAAAAAGTAATGCCCTGATTCGCCAAGTTTTCGGGCGTTATTTGACGGATAAAGTAGTAGATAAGTTATTGGAAGACCCCGAAAAAATCAAGCTTGGTGGCGAAAGGCGCAAAATTACCATTTTGACTTCAGATTTAAGAGGATTTACTGCCACATCAGAACGGTTACCTCCAGAAGAAGTTGTGCAAATCCTCAATCTCTATCTCAAACAGATGGCAGATGTGATTACTAAGCATGAAGGTACTATTGATGAATTTCTAGGAGATGGTATTTTAGTGCTCTTTGGTGCTCCCACTATCAAAGCAGATGATGCTGTGCGAGCAGTTGCTTGTGCAGTAGAAATGCAATTAGCTATGGTTTCTGTCAATGCCCAGGTACAGAAGTTAGGTTTTCCTGCACTAGAAATGGGTATTGGAATTAACACTGGGGAAGTTGTAGTAGGCAATATTGGCTCAGAAAAGCGTACAAAGTATGGTGTTGTTGGTAGCCAAGTGAACTTGACTTACCGCATCGAATCCTATACTCTCGGTGGTCAAATTCTGATTTCAGAATCAACCTTAAAAGAGGCGGGGTCAATTGTTAAAATTCATGCACATAAGGAAGTCAAGCCCAAAGGTGTAAAACAGCCGATTACCATCTATGAAGTTGGTGGTGTTGGTGGAGAATACAATTTATTACTGAATAAAAAAGCAGAGGAATTTTTCTCTCTGCCAGAAGCCCTCCCTCTGCAATATACAGTTTTGGAAGGCAAAGATGTTGGGGAACGAGTTTTTGCAGGTAGTTTAGTGAAACTTTCACAAAAATGTGCCCAGATACAGTGTAAGCAAGGTGAGAAATACATAATACCATCTGCACTGAGTAATATTAAGCTCAATTTATTAACTAAGTATTATGGAATACTCAAAGTCAGTGAAGATATCTATGGCAAGGTTTTAGAAACCAACTCAGACAAGGGAGGTTTTTGTATCTGTTTTACTTCTAAACCACCAACTGTAAAAAACAGACTTGATTCTCTTTATCAATCGATTTATAAAAATTAAGAATTAAGAATGAATAATGGGGAATGGAGAATGGGGGAATGTGAGCAAAGGGCAATTGGTTATTTGAGAACACCAGCAGCAATTCGGGAACGATGCGATAGCCTTTTTACTTTAACCTGTGCTGAGGAGTTACCTCACTTTCGCTGCCATTTAACTAAGTTAGACCAGGTAGCTGATTATGTCATCCAGGTTATGAGGGAAGAGTATCCTGATTTGAATATCCCCTTTCACAGCCGCTGGCGACATTTTGAGGTGGGTAATGTACCGCGTCTTGCACAACTAGAGGAGAAATTGGCAGGATTTACCCCTTTAGAAAAAGCTCAAATCAAGTATGATCTGGCCATGGTTAGTGTTTTACTGGATGCTGGTGCTGGTGAGGCTTGGAAGTATCAGGAACTAGAAACAGGACAAGTATTGAATCGTTCTGAAGGTTTAGCAGTTGCCAGTTTTCGGATGTTTTGTCAAGGCGCTTTTTCTAGTGACTCAGAATGCCCCTTGCAAGCTGATGCGAAAGGATTGCAAAGCTTAACGGTAGAGAAACTAGCCCAAGGATTTCAGGTAAGTCAACAGAATCCACTAGTTGGAGTCGAGGGACGTTTGCAGCTGCTACAACGTTTAGGAAAGTCCCTGCAAGCCTCTCCTCACCTGTTCGGCAGAGAAAATCCCCGCCCTGGTAATTTGGTGAATTACTTGCTCGATGGAGGGAAAGGGAGACGCGGAGACACGGAAGCTTCAATTCCCAATTCCCAATTCCCAAACAACCAAAAACTATCTGTTTGTGATGTGCTAACTACAATCTTGGAGGGATTGGGAAATATTTGGCCAGGACGAGTAGCGATCGCTGGTGTAAACTTAGGTGATGTTTGGTTCCATTCTGCTCTGAAAGGAGATGATCCTGGTGCTCAATATGTGCCGTTTCACAAGCTTTCTCAGTGGTTGACCTACTCTCTTTTAGAACCACTCCAGGAACTGGGTTGGGAGATTACCGGACTAGATGAACTGACGGGTTTACCAGAATATCGCAATGGTGGTTTGTGTCTAGATTTAGGGTTACTAGAAGTTAAAGATAGTGCTATTTTAGATAAGTCTCACTTGCCGGGTTCGGAAGTAATAGTTGAATGGCGAGCACTTACGGTTTGTCTATTAGATAGAATTGCCGATGCTATCCGACAACAGCTGAACTTTAGTACAGCTGAGTTACCATTGGTGAAAATCTTGCAAGGAGGAACTTGGAATGCGGGAAGAAGAATTGCTCAACAGTTGAGAGCAGGTGGGATTCCTCCCATTCAAATTGAGAGTGATGGAACAGTATTTTGAGCCCAGATGTATCAGTGAGCGCTAAATTTCGCACTCTTAACAGTTTTTGAGCCTAATATTGGGGTTCAATTCTTCCCTACACTCCACACCCTACATCCAGTCTCCTTTTTAGCCTTGTTGTCACCCCTTCAGGTGCAAGCTATACTAGAGCGTCGGTCCAGTAGAAGTGGTTGACAAAGCTAAGAAAATGTGAATGTGTGAAAATCTAGGCGGTATTCTGTGGAGTTGTGGTGGGCATTCTGGCTAAAAGATGAAGATTATGGACAACAGCCATACGTCTTAAATCAAACAGGTTCTTACTGGAGTTTAGACTAGTAGTGCACCATACCCTCTGCTAGGAGAGGATGCTCAAGTTTGGGTATCTCGTTCCCGTCGTGAGGATAAAGAACAGCGCAATCGCCTGCTGGATCAGACTCATGAGAATTAGAGAAGCATCACGTTTCTGACTCACCTGGCAGTTGAGGGCAATGCTGACGAAGGGATCGGGGCATTGGGTTTGAGATAAGCCCCCTGCCCTAAGTGCTGTAGATTGGGATAGCAGCGACGGTAGTGTTCTTCGTTCACGAACAACCATAAGATGCGAGTGCGACGATTCTGCGGCGGCTGGGGGCAAGGGGCATAGCCATCAGTGTAAATGATCAGGCCATCGTAATTGCGGTGCTCATCCAGATAAGCTAGGACTGGAGCAAAATTTGTACCGCCACGTCCCGTTAATTGGACTTCATGCTTGGCTCGACGGAAGGTCATGATATTGGTTGTTATCTCAGCATCAAATTGAATGACATCGATCGAGGGAACGCCGTAGTTGAAAAAGCGGTTAATCACCGAAAACCCTTGTCTGAGCTGTTCTGTGCCCATAGAGCCGCTGACATCGATCGCAAATAGCAATCGTGTTGTAAAGTCCCGACGACTGCCCATATACGCGAACCCATAACGGCGATTCGGCTTCATGCGCGTTAGTTGCCGCTTTTGGCTGAGGATGGACGTCCGAAACTTACGCAAAACCGCCCGATAGTCGAGCCTGGGGTGAAGATTCGCCAGGATATGTTCCCGCAATTTGCCTCCAATGCTCCCCCAACTGTCATTGGCTTGAGCCGTTCTCACCACATCATTCAGGCGATCGCTCAACAATTCGTCTTGGTCCCACTGGTCTGTATTTTCGACACCGCTTAGGGTTGGGTCGGTATAGACTAACAGTAGATCCCTGGAGAGATCGCTTGGGTTTGAAGTCTGTTCAGATTCTGGTTCAGAAGATTCAGATTCAGTAGATGCCGACGCTGGTGCGGTTGCAGCTGTACCTATACTCCCTGTCGGTGGTACGGATGTCATCCCCTCTGAGCCGAACATTGGTGTAGTGGGTGGCTGTTGATCAAGCAGTTGGTGGTAGTAAAACTCGAAGAACTGTTGATCGTAACTGCGATCGCCAAATACATCCCGTGCCAGAGGAAACGGCAGTTCGGTTTGCAAATATTCCTGCAACGTCAAATTACTGGCGGCATAGCTGATCGCTGAATGAGCCTGACGGCGACTATAGGGGTGTTTGAGGAGAATTCGCAGCGCTTCAAAGCGCAACGTTGCTTCGAGGAGGCGATCGCTCAACTGCTCAATAAAACAGGGATTGTACTCGATGCGACCCCGTTGAACGCGAATGGTTTGGATGCGGGGTTCAGAGACTAAAGCGTGACTAGTCCACGTTGCTAACAACAGCGGCTCCACTAGAAGCCACTTTTCAATAATACGAGCAATGCGCTCACGAGCAAATTTCCTCATAGCCAAGGTTCAGGTTGAAGGTCAAAGTAACAAGCGCCTAACGGCGCAGGCAAAAGGCAAAAGGCAAAAGGCAACAGGGTATAATTACACGCCGAAAAAGAAAGTGAGAAACTAGTCATATCAAGGGATTTAGCCCCAAACATATGATTTTTAGTTTCTGAAGAGCCCTCAGGAGCGCTTCGCGCCCCCAATTGAATGGGAGAAACACTATTATTTCCTACCTCCTTGGAACCTCCTACCTCCTACCTCCTGCCTCGTGTTTCTCGAAAGTAAGGTTCCACTTTTTACTTGCTACTCGTTACTTAAGCTTGCTGGTAGTCAAACCAATATCAACCATTGACAGACGGCGCTGTTCTTTGCGGAGCAATGGTTAGGCTCGTCTGTCCAATGTCCGCTGCAGCGCCTTGTTAGGTTTCAATTTCTTGATAAAGACCCGGATAGTGTGGATAAGCCTCCATAGAACCCGCTGTTATCCTCTGAAATTCAGCGCTGTTGCTCGCTGCTTGAAAATGCTCTGCTGTTTCCCACTCCGCTATATTGATCAAATGAAAACGTGCGTTTGGTGTGATGGCTCTATGTAACTTGGTACAGATAAAGCCTGGCTGCTGACGCAGAAAGTCCGCTGCCTTTTTCCACATCTGTAACGCTTCGTCTTCTTTACCTTCAGGTACTTCAAACGGGTTGATGAGAACAACATTAGCCATATCTTCCTCCAGATACTACTCAGTGAAATCGTTGCTTGTACACATACAGCAAATTCAGTTAAAATGACAGTATGTTGTCAATATTGATTCTGGCACAATGACAACATATTGTCAAATAATTTCCATTACAGGTTCACATGCACACGCGGAAAGGGCAACTGTTTACTGAGTTGGTGCTTGAAATATTTAAACTTAACGGCTTATTGGTCACTGAAGGCGATCAACTCACTCAAGGTGTTGGGCTGACCAGTGCTCGCTGGAAAGTATTAGGCGCTATTGCACTTTCTCAAACCGAGATGACCGTACCACAAATAGCTCAAACCATGGGACAAACTCGCCAGAGCGTTCAAAGAATAGCCAATAGCATGTCAGATGAAGGAATATTAATGTATAAAAATAATCCGGCTCATAAACGAGCAAAACTGTTATCTCTCACCGAAGAAGGAAAGAAAATCTTCGATGCTTTACAAGAACTCCAATCACCTTGGGCTAATCACTCTGCGAAAGATATATCCATAACTGATTTAAAGATTGCGTTATCAGTCATTCGACATTTAATTGATAAGTTTGAAAGCTAACATGGAGCTAACCGACAAGCCTCAGCGAGTCCGTGTTGAGCGATTTGTTAACCTAAATTAATTATTATTAATTCGCTTTATTTCATGTAAGCATCAAAAAAATCGATCATTTGCGCTGGGTGTTCGCCAAAGTAATTGTAACCGTCAAAGCGTTTTGTTGTGCCTCCAATCCAAAACAGTTTTTTCTCTTTCGCAGATTGAGTAAAAACCTATCTAGAAAGAATCGGGGAAGCAAGCGTTATGAACGTGCTAGAAAGCGCCAAGCTAAACTACAAGCCAAACTGAAAGATACTCGCACAGATTTCCTGCATAAACTTTCAACTCAGATAATTCGTGAGAACCAAACGATTGTCTTAGAAGATTTAAATGTGCTCCGAATGGTTAAAAACCGGAAATTATCCAGAGCCATCAGTGATTTAGGTTGGCGACAGTTTCAGAAACGTTAGGATTGCAAACGACTGCCTAACGGTTGAGTTGAGCGGTGTGATACCAAATCCAGTTTAGCTACCACCGTTTTCGTGAGGGTAAGGCAGAGGGCGGAAGGAAAAGAGGGCTTAAGCGAAACCAAGTGTTTGAAATGCGGATTTGTATGAGACCATTTTACAACGAAGCCCAATGCTTTCCCCTTCACATCTGCTCCGACGCAAGGTTAGGTACGCAAAGAGCTAGGATTGTTGGGTTACGCTATCGCTAACCCAAAGTACTGCTCAACGATCAGACTATTTAATCAAACCGTCAATTCGCCGGTTTGTATGGGAGTGCTGAATGGTGGATATTGATCAAGAGATTGCCGTCGGCACCACGAACATACCCAAATGTGAACTCCACCTTCACTTCTTTACCAGTCATTGCATCTGTAAAAAAGTAGTTGCCCATGGCAATAGCAGAGTCTGTGTCAGTGATAAACTCCGCATTTTCAAAGCGAACCGCACTCCATGGCTGCAACGCGAAGCCGCTGTCTTCACTAATGATACCGCCAACGAAATAGGAGAGGGCTTCTTCCTCAGTGAGGCGAAACTGCTCAGCCGCAGCCTTAGTCGGCTTGAAGAGTACCGTGCCTTCGTCGTAGCCGTAGAGGGTATCTACGTGTTCTGCTGCCAATCCCTTATAGTCGCCACTATTTAAATAGGCTTTGCCAATCGCAACAATGCCGTCACCCCACACTTTCTGCGCCTCCATGACCTCGGCTTCTGTGATTGGGTGCGCGATTACCGGACTACCCATAGCAAGAACCCCGACCACGCTGGCTGTAAGAACTCCTTTAATCATAGTAGTTTCTCCTCTGGTTATTGAAAAACAGGAAAATTGTTAACTGCCCGGATTTAGCGATGTCAGAGAGTATAATACAGCACAATGATGCGCTTCAAAGATTATATTCATTTGCAATCAGTTGCTCGCATCTTCCTGTAACCAGTATCGAGAAACTAGGCAATAGGCACTCTTGCAATAGGGAAGAGGATTTTATTTGTTTCTTCCCTTCATCGCGGGTACCGCCGCGCCCGTCGGGCGCTATCGAGAAAGCCGGACGCTTATGCCTTCGCGTCCGATGCAGCATCGTGTTAGAACGGTTGGCCCGAGTTTCTTGTGCTACGGTTAAAGTGTAAATGGTTAACTATCCTAACTATGGCTCAAGCTGTTGATGTACCTGTTTCATCGTCACTGATGTCCTTACACGAGTTTCTTGCTTGGGATAGCGATCATGACAAGCTATATGAGTTAATCGAGGGTAAGCCTGTGCCCATGAGCGACCCAACCGCTAACCATGAAGATGTGGCGGATGATATTTGCGATCGGCTCAAATTGCATTGCCAAGAAAAAAGTTTGCCCTTTGTTCCCAAACGTTCCAAATTAATTGCTATCAGTTCGCGATATGGACGAGAAACGGCTAGGCGGGGTGATATTGTTGTGTTTGAGCAAGCTGAATGGCAACGAATGAAAGGACTATCTAGTTCAGTAATGGCCTATACTGCTCCACCTTTAGTCATCGAAGTCGTTTCAACCAATTGGCGAGATGACTATCTGACCAAACTCGCTGAATATGAATCTGTCGGGATACAGGAGTACTGGGTTGTTGATTATGCGGCACTTGGGGGGATGCGTTACATTGGCGATCCCAAACAGCCAACTCTATCTATTGACAACATGGATGCTGAGCAGGGCGAATTTGGCAAGGCAAAACAGTTTCGAGCAGGTGAGTGTATTGAGTCCGTTATTATGCCTGACTTTACAATAACAGCCAACGATTTATGGAGAGCAGGCTAACGTCAAAGTCTCACGGGGTGACAAAGGAGCTATAAAGTAAGCAGAGTGTGGGGTGTATGGTGTAGGGTGTAGGGAAAAAAAAGGAGCTTCGCCTCAGCTTCCCCTCCAAAACAAACATCTAAGTAACTTTCCTGATTTGATAACGAATCACATGACAATAGGGTGGTGCCACTTTTCAATAATGCGAGCAATGCGCTGACGAGTGGAGAGCCTCATACATTGATCGCCTCTAAATACTCTGATAAGAAATCAATTAGGTCCATGGATTCAGCGACAAATCCCATAGCAGCGCCAAATTTGGGGTTCTGCACGAGGGAGGTAAAATGGGCGATCGCCTCCTGCTGTTTGGCCTTACTGAGATACTGGAGATAGTTCAACAGATTCTTCCGGGCACTATCCGCACGCTTTTGAGGACAGTGCCCCGCATTTAACCAGAGTAAGACTTGTTCATTCAAGCTAGCAAAGTCGTCAATTTCGAGGTCTTTGAGCTTGCTGCGATGTCGGGAAAACTGCAAGAGGAGTTGTTCGGGACTCAGCCCACGTTGGGTGGCGAGGCTTTGGCGGAATGCAAGACTGGCTCGACTACCCACAATGCCCGCGATTAGTTTGAAGTGAATCTCTTCGAGCCCTTCGCGATCGCGAACGAAATCAGAGACTTTAGCCCAAGCTCGACGATCGGGGGTTTTGATTAAGCCTGCGGTGGCGATCGCCGCATCCACGTCAGGATTGTCGCCATCCAGGTACTCTGGATGCTGTTGGATAAAGGTGAGTACACGCGGATCGACATCATGTTCGGATGCCCAAATTAACCAATCGTCCACAGTCGGGGCAAATTCGTAGAGATTGAAACGGGATACGAGGGCTGGATCGAGTTCAGTCAGTTGATATTCTTCCCCTGCATTGACGGCAGCAATGACAATACTTCCGGGAGGTAAGGTTTTGCCTGCCAGGGTTTTGTTGAGCGTGAGGTCTTGAACCGCTTGCAAAATCTCGGGACGGGCGCGGTTGAGTTCGTCCAGAAACAGGACAACCGCTTGGTCAGGTGCGGGCCACCAGTAGGGGGGCAAAAAGACGGAACGGCCACTCCCTTCATCTTTGTGCAACAAGCCGATCAAATCCCCTGGATCGCTCATTTGTCCCAGGAAGAAGGAGATAACGGGCATTTTCTGGCGCTGGCGGTAGAAATGGCTAATGATTTCAGACTTACCAATGCCGTGCTTACCCACCAAGAGGATATTTTGCTCCGGTGGGGTCAGTTCGAGAACTTGATAGAGTTCGCGAGCATCAATGCGGATGGACATGGGGGTACTTCTTATAAATGAATGGCACGCTTGTTAAGGCTCAAATCCTGAACTGATGAGGAGTGTGGGAAGTGTGGGGGGAAAGAATCAAACTATACTTGAGACAGACAATGGGAGTGTAATTCTCTTCACATAATCTCTTTTCTCCCCACACTCCCCTCTCTCCCCACACCCTCTTCACCGAAAGCCTTTCGGCTTATCTTCGTGCCATTCAGTTATAAATCCTGATGGCGAATCCAATCGGAACGGCCATAGCCTCGCTTTAGATGGGTCTTAAAGCGAACGCCGCTGTTGTAGACCTCGCGGAGGGCCTGAATCGCTGTGCGCAAGTTGGGTAACACCTCTTTGAACCGGTTAAAGGGAATTTCAATGACAAAGTAGTCGTCTTTAGACAGGCGAACGATCAGCTTGAGTTTAACGCTATCCACGTCAGTAGCAAAGTCAAATTGGTCTTCCTTCGCAATTTTGCGTACCTGAGCCAGGATAGCCTGTTGCTTGAGATCTCGCTGTTTTTGGCGCTTGACAGCCTTGGCTTTTTGCTGTTCAACCCGCTGCTGAAATGCTTGCACAAGGGCGACGACCTCTCCAATATCCGAAATAGGTGCCTCCGATCGCTGAAGCCCTAAGTTTACCCATAACTTTTGATCGGAGCACCTGAGTAAATGTAAATGGGTGTGATTGCTATACCAGCGATCGCGCGATTCCTCTAACAAGACACAACAATGCAAGGTGTTGGATGGAGGCTGTTCGGATGAGCCTGGCACAACTTGGGAACGATGGTGATAGTGGAAGCAGTTATCATTTCGTTGCGCTCCAGGTAGGGATTCAACCCGTGCCAGCAAGTCTTCAGCCAGTTCCTGAGCTTGTTCAGGGGAAACTTCGAGTGGGTTGCTACCCGAAATATTATCCCGCAGTAGCTTTTGCAGACTGCGCCAAGTGATGGACATAAGCTACTAACTTATAGTAGTACCGCAGGTGCGGTACAGTACTCTCTATAGTACAATATTACCATAAATTACGGGTCAATCTCAACCTCTTCTTACTCCCTATCAGAGTCTCCTTTTCTGAATCAAGTTCGGCGTACTATTGGACTTAAATATATGAGTCCTTGATACTTTGTAGCCGTTATGGGCAAAAGCAGAAACAAAACTACATATAGTGCCACTAGTATTGTTAACTATTATGCACGGCTCAACTGGTTACAGCCTGCTGAAGTTGCTATTCTAGAACGACTTCAGCCACAGCTGGCGACGATGAAAATGCTAGATATGGGCGTAGGCGGTGGTCGCACGACTCTGTATTTCGCTCCTCTAGTTAAACAGTATGTTGGCATTGACTACTCACCTAAAATGATTGCTGCATGTCAGCAACGATTTAAAAACTCTGAGTATCCCATGAGGTTTGAAGTTTGCGATGCCAGGGATATGAGTCAGTTTGATGACAACTCATTTGACTTTATTTTATTCAGCTATAACGGAATTGACTATGTTTCCCATCAAGATCGGCTCAAGATCCTTGCAGAAGTTAAGCGGGTAGGAAAGCAGGGCTGTTATTTTTTCTTTTCTAGTCATAATCTCCAGACCTTAGAGAAAGAACTGACCTGGCAAAAACAATTGAGTATCAATCCCATTAAAATCTATACTAATTTGGTGGCTCTTGGTTTGTTTTGGTTGTTCAATCGTTCATTAAATCGACAAACTGTAGCAGATTCTGACTATCTAATTGTTCGCGATGAATCTCATCTATTTCGTTTGGATACGTACTATATTCGGGCGGTGCAGCAGTTGAAACAGCTGTCTCAAGATTTTAGCCATGTGGAAATTTATCCGTGGAAAAGTAAAGAAAGGGTTTTAGAAATGGATACCCCTGTTATGGAAACAGAGCTATGGCTTTATTACCTATGTCAAATAAAATCTGCCCATCATGAATACTCCTTGATTATCTGACCTTGTTTGGGAGCCCAATTATTTCTTTAGTATTATTCCTTAAGAAATAATTTTTATTCCCGCATTCTTATATTGATTGATTTGTGACCTAAGTTTGCTAATATTACAGCTTACAAGTAAATCTGATGACAGAGCTGACCAAAGTTCTGGTTTAGGGTGCGTTGCAACAAGATTTATGTAGGGTGCGTTGCTGCAAGAGTCAGCCTTCTGTCTTCACTTGCTAAGGATTGTCAATATTTTATGACTGATTAATTGAAATTAATGTAAAGCGTTGAACAAACCGAGTAAATTATCTAGATAATTATCTACGGTATTACCACTTAAATCTCCTCACATAACAGACTAAAGTATTCTTCTAGGAAGCTTTGATGGGTATATTTCTCTTCAAATGCTACCGTCGTTAATCCTTAAGGTCTGTTCGTATCCCTATTGGGGATCGATTAGTAAAATCAATTGGCAGGATTGAGTGAAGTTTAATAGTAACTTTTTGGGAAATTAGATAGTAAATTGACCAAAGAGTTAGCTCAACTTTGCTGAGATTTCCTCTTAGCTTAACTAAAGCCTGCCAAGGGTTGTTAATGGCAAAAGCAATCAAAACAAAGAAAATTTTTGGTTCAAGAAAGATGAGCCATTATTATTGTTGATAGTTTGTTATTTTTTGTTTACAAAAAATAACATTACTTATCTTAACTCTGTAATGCTTGCCTACTTCCCACATTCCGTACGTTAAATATAGTACATACTAGTACAAAAAATCGGTAACTTGGCGAACTTTTCACGTATAAATACTTGTATTTTTTATTTTTTGTGTTAACCAAGCTACCCAACAATCGTAATCATCACGTATTACATCGTGACGTGCGGAATGTCGGCTATTTAGTCCATCTCATCAAAAGCTGTATATCCTTTATACAGATAAAATCCTTTGCCAAATTTCCAGATTGCCAGTAGCTCATAATGAGCATTAAACTAATTTTTTGCCCAAGGAGCATATAAATGGCTATCTTCCATTTTCTTTAAGTTTTCTTTGTTTTTTGCCTTACTCAACCGATAATCTCCTATTTGGAGTGCATTACCAAACTCATAGTTCTCATGAAATTATTAAGGCAATGGTTGGAGGGTATTCCTTTAACCTTAACCATTACAGGCTTATTAGCTGCGGGTGCCTCTCCAGCTATCGCCCAAATCTCCAATACCGCCTCAGCTTCTGCTGACAATCTCTCAGAACCAGTTAATTCCAACGAAGCTGTGGTGACAGCAGCGCAACCCAGGCTAGAGCTAACCAAAACAGCAGATAGAGCTGCAGCTGAGCCAGGGGATACAGTAGTTTATCGCTTGGCGCTAAGAAATACTGGTGCAGGAGGAGCAGACGACATCAGAATAACTGATACGCTGCCGTTGGGTTTTCGATTTTTGCCGGAATCTCTGCAAGGTTCCCTTACAAGTACTACAGGGACAACAACGGTAAACTTCGATCCAGCAACAGTATCCGGTAGAACCGTTACCTTCACTTTTCCTCGTCTAGAACCAAATCAAACCCTGAATGTAGTTTATGCTACTTTGGTGACCCCAGATGCTATCAGGGGTGAAGCGAGAAACAATGCTCAAGAACCCCGAAGTAATGTAGCTAGCCACTTGTTGCGGCTTGATCCGGGCATTCTTTCAGACTGTGGCACGTTGATTGGAAGGGTGTTTGTGGATAAAAACTTTGATGGACAACAGCAGCCAGGGGAGCCAGGAGTACCCAATGCAGTGATTTTCTTGGACGATGGCAACCGTGTAACTACTGATGCTGATGGGTTGTTTTCCCTAGCTAATGTGATTTCTGGTCGTCGTAGTGGAACTTTAGATTTGACCAGTGTACCCGGTTATACCTTTGCTCCGAATCGTAAGTTTATTGAAAGTAACAGTCAGTCTCGTCTGGTACAACTTGAGCCAGGAGGATTGGCTCGTATGAATTTTGCTGTGACACCAGCGTATAGGGAGGGACAGCGATGAATTCCAAATTCAAATTTGACTTCATTTTGCTGCTTATGCATCTTCGCATTAATAGAAGGCAGGAGGTAGAAGGCAGGAGGCAGAAGGTTCTCATGCATTCGGATGCCGATTTTAAGCTACCGTTACCGATGATGTTCTCTTGCGGATTTTTACTGGCTAGCGTCTTAGGAATTATCCCAGCAGCGCAAGCGGAAGAATTATCCCCAATTGGGAATGGGGAATGGGGAATGGGGAATGGAGAATTGAGAATTGAGAATGGGGAGGAAACTACTGAGCAATTCGATAATCTGTCTGTATCTCAATCTGTTGATATTGCACAACAGCTGAACACTCAGTCAGTAGGAATTTCGGATAATTCGGAGTTACTGAATAATCAGCCGACTGTTCCATCTATCAATACTGCACAAGAGTTGGAAATTGAACCAGTAGGAATTTCGGATAACTCGGAGTTACTGAATAATCAGCCAACTGCTCCATCTGTCAATACTGCACAACAGCTCGAAATTCAACCAATTGGACAATCGCAGAATCTAGAGCCATCCGAGGAATTACCTACCTCTTTACCAACAACCTCTGCACAAGCTCAGCTAGCACCTAACCAGGTGCGCATTTTGGCTCCCCAAAGTGGCACAACCGTCAATACTCTTGCTGATAGTGGAGGTGTACGCACTACTAACTTGATTGTGCAGTACAATGCTGACTCTCAAGTTCAGGTTAGAGTCAATGAAAAACTGATCGATTCGAGTATTGTTACCCAAATTGAGCGGGATGAAAGCCAAAATATTATTACCCAAGTTTGGTACAACATTCCTTTAGAAACTGGGGAAAACACCATTAGCGTTGCTGCTGGCAATGGTTCCCCCGAGACTGTGCAGCTAATGGTGGAAGAAAAATCTGCCCAGATTGAAATTGTTCCTTTAGGGAATCCCCGCATTCCGGCTGATAGTCGCTCTTTTGTAGATATAGAGGGGAAAATCACCAATGAGAATGGTGAACTGATTACCGAAGATACCGTAGTTACCCTGACAGCTAGTGCTGGGGAATTTGCTGGTGCGGATCACGATGAGGATGAAGCTGGTTTCCAGGTGCTGGCAAAGGAAGGAAAATTTACTGCCAGACTGCGCTCAAATTTGGAGGCGCAAAAAGTTCGCATTCGTGCGGCAGTAGTTGCCTTAGGTGTTGGACATTCTGAAAGGGAAACCTCTCCTTCTCATGTACCTTTATCTTCCCAACTTCCTCAACAGGAACTTGAAGCCTACACCCAAGTAGAATTTACTACTAACTTGCGTCCTTCGATCATGTCTGGGGTGCTTAACCTGCGAGTTGGTAAAGAGGGAACCGATTACTTCGGCAGCCGCCGGGATTTTCTTACTCTCGATAGTGAGGAAGATGCTGAAGTTAATTTCCAGGGTTCCGTTTTTGCCACAGGTACAGTTGGAGAATGGTTATTTACTGGAGCCTACAATAGTTTCCGTCCTCTCAACGAAAATTGTGAAGGTATCACCCAGCTGTTTAGCAGCCCTCAGGCTTGTGAGAAGAAGTACTCAGTCTATGGGGATAGCTCTACTGTTGATTACTTAACACCTTCTACTGATAGCGTCTATCTCAGGTTTGAGCGCAACTCCCCAGTGCCTGGAGCTGAACCAGACTATGTTATGTGGGGAGACTATCGTACTAACGAACTAGCCAGAGCCTCCCAGCAGTTTTCGGCAACAACTAGAGCTCTCCACGGCTTCAAAGGCAATTTCAATTTTGGTAATCTACAACTAACTGGTCTATTTAGCAACGATGTCCAGGGTTTCCAGCGAGACACTATTGCTCCAGATGGTACTAGTGGTTATTACTTCCTCTCTCGCCGTCTGTTAGTACATGGCAGTGAGAATGTGTTCATTGAAACAGAGGAAATCAATCGCCCAGGAACAGTGCTTTCCCGAGAACCTCTGTTCCGGGGTCCCGATTATGAAATTGACTACGACAGAGGTACTCTCTTATTCCGCCGCCCAATGCATGCAGTTGATCTTGACCCCTTTGGTGAGACATTAGTAAGGCGGATTGTTGTCACTTACCAGTTTGAAGGGGTAGATACGGATGAAACCAATATCTATGGTGGGCGAGCTCAGTACAACTTCTCCCAAGAATTCAACCGAGAGAGTTGGATAGCAGCAACCTATCTCCAGGAAGATGAGGGAGATAGGGACTTTGAACTCTATGCGGCTGACTTCTTTGTACCTTTTGGTGAAAATATGCGGTTGGTTGGGGAATATGCTTACTCGGAAAATAATTCGGAGTTTTCCGGTAATATTACCGGCTCTGCTTATCGCCTAGAATTTGATGGCAATATTACCCCAAACATTACTACTAGAGCTTACTACCGCTTAGTAGAAGAAAATTTTGTCAACAATGCAACTTTCAGTTATGCGCCAGGACAAAATCGTTATGGTGCATCAGTAGCAGCTGCCATCACTCCTACTACGAATGTACAGGTTAGCTATGACCACGAGAGAAACTTTGGTCGAGCTCCTGCAGTGCGAACTACCTTTGAGGACTTATTTAGCACCACAGTTGAGGCTGAACCAGGTAGCCGGGTTGACAACGATCTAACGACGATTCGGGCTGGAGTTGCACAAAAAATCGGTACTACTGATTTGAGCTTGGAATATGTCAACCGCTCCCGAGAGGATGGAGTTGGCGATACTTTTGATACCAATACTTCCCAGATAGTTACTCGCCTGAATCTTCCTATCGTGGAAACCCTAGATTTCCGGGCACAAAACGAGTTAAGTCTGGACGACAATGACCCTCTTTACCCCAACCGCACTACTTTAGGTTTGGATTGGCAGGTAGAACCAGGGGTTAGTTTACAACTAGCGCACCAGTTTTTCAATGGTGGACTTTTGGGGGAAAATTCGATCACTAGTTTAGGTACATCTTCAGATTACCGCTTGGGAGACAACACTATCCTCACCAATCGCTACCAACTGGTCAACGGGCATAATGGTTTGGTTGGTCATAGTACAATGGGACTGAATCACCGGGTGATATTATCTCCTGGACTCAGGCTCAGTCTAGGTTATGAACATGTTGGCAGGGGTATAACTAGTCAAACTGCTGTAGGCAATCGCTTTGCTCAACCCTTTGCTGTGGGACAAGGAGCTTCTGCTTTAAGTGTCGGTGATGGAGATTCCTATAGTCTCGGTTTAGAATACACCGCTAATCCAGACTTCCGAGCTTCCGCTAGAGTGGAGCATCGTGATGGCTCAGTCAATGGTAATACCGTCATCTCCGCAGCTGCATCTGGTAAGCTAACACCAGCTCTAACGGCTTTATTCCGCTTCAACCGAGCAGGTGCTGCTAACCAATTGCTCGAGGAACTAGACGATACTACCAGCCTCAAGTTGGGTATGGCTTATCGCAATCCTTTTGATGACACCTTCAATGCTCTACTCAACTATGAGTATCGGAACAATCCCTCAACAACTCCTGATACTCTACTCTTTGGCAGTGGCTCTGGTTCAGAAGACCATGTAGTTTCGGTAGAAGGTATCTATGCCCCAAGCTGGCGCTGGGAATTTTACAGCAAATTTGCCATGCGCTATAGCAAAACTGACTTATCCCAAGACTTTAGCAACAGCAGTACTGTTTATTTGGGACAGACGCGAGCCGCTTATCGACTAGGCTACCGGGTAGATTTAGCTGTAGAGGGGCGTACCATTCAGCAACCTTCTGCAAATTTCACCGAATGGGGTTGGGCGCTGGAGACAGGTATTTACGTAACGCCAGACTTACGAGTAGGCGTAGGCTATAGCTTTGGTAGTGTGGACGACGAGGATTTTAGTGGTTATCGCTCCAGTGATGGACCTTACCTCAATATTACAGTGAAAGTCAACGATCTCTTTGGCTTTGGACAGCAAAGACCAACAATTCCCTCAGAAGCTACATCTACTGTTTCAAGCGAGGAATGACAGGTTGAGGCAGACGCGGAGAGAGAGTTTATCCACCATTTCTTGATTGACAGGGTAGTATAAATGAACAATAAATTTGGTTATTGGTTATTTGAAGAAGAAAGGCAGAAGTCAGGAGGCAGAAGGCAGAAGGAATGCATTCAAACTCTGCCCAAAACTCAAAAAGAACCAATAACGAACGACAAACAACAAATAAAATTGGGAGCATCCCAAAGTTACACAAATGACAGTAGTAGGAGCATCTTGCTTCCTAGAATCACCCAAAATGAGCAAGATGTTTGCGCTACGCACACGCTACGCGCACGCACTACAAATTTGCCAAAACCGGATGCTCCCATCAAATTGGTGTTGGCGTTGTTGGGTATCTTGGCTCTACCTGCTGTAGCTACTGCCGAGCCAAATTCAAGGATTGAACCCTTGACAAATGTGGACATTGTGGTAAATAGTAACGCTGATACCCTAGCACCAGATGAAGTGCTAACTTTGCGGGAAGCGATCGCAATTGTTAATGGTACTTTACCTCTACAGAAACTGAGTGAGGCAGAACGAAGACAGGTTAGAGCCAGAAATGGAGGTTTACCAGAAACTAGTTCTTTGTTAGGGGGTTCCCTTATTGAATTTGATCTGTCTCCCCAACAAACCACAATTGAGTTAACTAAACCCCTAAGTATCTTAGCTAGTCCAGGGTTAGTCATTGATGGCACTAGCCAACTAGGTTACGGTGATTCAGAGTTGGAAGCAGAAAAACTTACTGTCCCAATGCCAGTAGTGGCAATTACCCCAGCACCAGGTGCAGAAATTTGGCAGGGTTTAACTGTGGTGGCTGATGGTGTTACTATTCGGGGCTTGAGCATTTATGGGTTCAATAGCGACAGCATACCCGATGCTTTAATACCCCCCGCTGATATTTTTATCTCTCACCCACCCAGTCCTAAAGAACTATCTGAAAGGGATCTAGAAGAACTGTCTCCTTATGATACTTTGCTGTTAACAGAAGATTTGCTCTTTGACAGCCTCGATATGCCTCCTCCAGAGGCTGTGGTAATTGAGAACAATTGGCTTGGTATTGCTCCCACTACAGAAACTGGGAGTTCCAATTCCCAATTCCCAATTCCCAATTCCCAATCAGCTTTCGGCGTTTATGCATATAACAGTAGTAATGTCAAGATTACTGGTAATGCGATCGCAAATCATCAAGGCAGTGGCATTATTACCAGTCGGCAGGCTAGTAATCTCTTGATTGAGGGCAATCTACTTGAAGGTAATGGTTTTGCGGGCATGCCTGATGCCATTCGCTTGGAAGGAGATATCAGTGGCTCTGCAGTAATTGGCAATATGATTCGCCAGAACGCTGGCAGCGGTATTTTTACTTTTAAGCCAGATGGTGCTGTAGAGATTCGGGATAACAAAATTACCAGTAATGGACACCGCTTAGAGCAAGCAGCGGTTTACCTGATGGGTAATGAACACCAAGTTATTAATAATCAAATTAGTAATCAACCAGGCTCAGGAGTGACGGTAGCCGCAGTACCGGAAAGCCGACGAATTACCATTACTGGCAACCAATTTGCCAATCTCCAAGGACTCAGTATTGACCTAGTTACCCAGCAAGGTACTACTGTCCAAGCTTACCAGGTTGGGGATGGTCGCAATCCTCTGATTGATAACTACCAGCGGCGTCGCCAAACCGCCAATCTTGCTATTAATACTCCCCGTTTCGTATCCCAGGAATTTTTCTTCCTCTCTCCCACCAAGGTAACTTTACTTGGAGAAGCGCTTCCTGGTTCAACGATAGAAATCTATCGAGTTACTGATAATATCTCCAATAGCTCTAGCGACGAGGAGCCAGGTAAACAATGGGAACCTATTACTAGTACCTCAGTAGATGAGGAAGGGAATTTTTCCATTACCCTCACCGAAGTGGAAGCGGGAGATCAAGTTAGTGCCATTGCCACTCATCCTGATTATGGTACTTCTGAACCAGCGGTTAATGCTATCATTCGCTCCCTTCCTACTGCTGCTTTTTAAGAGGGAAGGGGTGAGAAACCAGGTTTCTGGTAACGCTATAGCACTACGCAAATAGGTTAGGCGTGGGAAGAATTTACCAAAAAGAACACAAAGAAAATAGATTCCCTAGAAACCGGGTGTCTGATACCGTGACAGGCAAGATGCCTGTCCCACAATACAGATGAGAGTTCAATGCCCTGATAAGAGAACCCGGTTTCTTTACTGATTCCTCTAATACCTAATACCTAACACCTAGCACCTAACACCTAACACCTATTGAAATGAAATTACGATTCAAAATTTTTCAACAGCAGAACTGGTTAATTATCAGCAGCCTCGCCTTAGCAATGGGTTTGAGCTGGAGTCAACCCATCCGTGCTGAAGGTAGTCGGGAATTGGCTGCCAACGGAGGAAATCGCGCATTCCTTGATTATCGTACAGGTGCTGCGGGCGGCAGGTTTTTTACAGCTGGTATACCTCGTCGCACTACGATTCAAGTCTATGCGGAAGTAGGGGAAACACTCAATCTTGGCTCCAGTGCTATTGGTTTCGGTGCAGCTGCAATCAACGTAACAACTCCTAATGGTGTGCAAATTGCAAACCCTTGTGGAGCAGGAGAAGGTACAATTAATGACCGTGCCGAAGAAGTAGCTGGTCCTGATACTGTAACCGTCGGAGGTTACAACCCCTGTGAAGTCCCAGTCAATGAAACCGGAATCTGGACTGTAGAATTTGTCAGTCCTGATGAAACTTGTCCTAATGGAAATCCCAATCCAGCACAAGACCTAACTACAGCTGATTGGACACAGACTGATGAAGACTGTTTTATTGCCGCCTGGGATGTCACCGTGCTCAACGCTGCTGGAGTGCCACAAACTGGTAGAGCCTATGCTACCTATTTGCCCCTGAATCTAGGAGCTAATAACGTGAATCTCAATTCCGTCGCCTACATTCAAACTGCACGGGGTGATTTGTTCGAGGTTCGTCTCAACGGTATCGATCCCTTTGGATTTATCTTCTTTGCTAACAACAAAGGATTCACTGAGTTTGATGCAGCTGGCGATCGCCAACCTCTTTTTTCATCAGTTCTTGAAGCTGATGCTGAGTTCCATCCCCCTAATTTAGCAGATACAACGACAGCAGATCCAGATATCACTCATAAGATTTTCTTCAACCCACCTAGTGCGGATCTACCAGAAGAATCACAAGTTGCAGCCTTTGGTACTACTTTCTTGCGCCCACCAACTCCACCTGAGCCTGATGTTAGTAATTTGACTTTTGCAGGAGTAGATGGTACTCCAGGTAATGCTGACCCGACACGAGGTGGTAACTTTACTTTTACCACTAATGAAGCGGGAAGGTATTTAATCACCGTTGATGTCAATCGCGATGGTATTCTTGGAAACGCGAATGACGTGGTCTTGAGAGGCAGAGCTACTGTTGGGACAAACACTATATTCTGGAATGGTCAGGATGGGAATGGTGACCCTCTACCTGCAGGTGAAACTGCCTATGATGCCAGCTTTAGCATGATTATCGGTGACGTTCACTTTCCTTTTCTTGACCCAGAAAATCACGATGCTGGCTTAATTATTAGGCGGGTAGCTAATGATAATGTTGATACAACTCTAGATAGCTTCGTTTACTTCAACGACAGTAACTTAGATGGTGGTGAAGCCATACTTGGGGCTGACAGTTTACCAAATGGAGCCCACGGTTTTGCTCCAAACTTTGGTGATATCAAGGGAATTGACACTTGGACTTCCTTGGTACGTCCAGATATATTACGTGGTCTGATCAGGATTAACAAAGCTGACCTAACTATCCAAAAAGATGTTAGCTCACCCTCATTCCAAGCTGGCAGCCCCATCACCTATACCATAACAGTCGGAAGTCTGACTAATGATCAGGCAGACCCGCCACTAATACCTCCAGATACCTTCACCAATATTGAGGGAGCTACAGTAACAGACTCTATTCCCGATGCGATTACTAACGTTACCTGGACTTGTGCGCCTGTAGATCCAGCTACAGCGGCTTGTGGTACTGCTGGTGGTTCAGGCAACGACATTAGTTTGACAGTAGATCTCAATGTAGGAGCTCAAGCAATAATCACCATCAATGGCACAATCTCGCCGATTGCGGCAGGTGGTGACTTGAACAATACAGCTACAGTTGACCCACCCCCGGATACTTTCGATCCAAGTACCACTGTCACTGATCCAAATCTGGACAATAATACCAGCACTCAAACAATTACTATTATCCCTGGTCCAATTCAACCTGTAGGCACCAAATCTAGTGAGTTGGTTAACGATGCTGATGGTGATGGGGAGCCAACTGCTGGTGATACTCTGGAGTACACAGTCATCTACCGCAACAATGACGGCACTCAAGAGGTGACTGAGTTCCTAGCGACCGATACTATTGACACTAGTCTAGTAACTTTCGTCCCTGGCTCCTATACCTTTGCAGCAGCTAACGGAGCCGATGTCACTGCTAACCCAACTTTTGATGGTTCAGCTGATAATAACCTCACCAGTCCTACTACCTTAGGGACATTGCCTGCTGGAGGTTCTCAGATAACCATGACCTATCAGGTAACGATTAATGATATTCCTACAGGAACGGAGATTATGAACCAAGCTGTTGCTACCTCCCGAGGTGGCACCCTGGAGAACGTTGTCACCGATGCCTCGGCAGGAACGGGAGATATACCCCAAATCGCTGATGATGGAGTAAATACTGGCAACTTGCCTGATACGGCAGACGATGAACCGACAATCGTTACTGTGGGTGGAGATTCTGGGGATACTGGCCCAACAACGTTGGTGTTAGTCAAACGCATTACCAATGCTATCAGAAACGGTGTTCCCATCAGCGGTGTCAACTTTGGTACTTTTGTCGATGACCCCAATGACACCAATGATAATTTACCTGGCTGGTCTCAACTCAGTACCGGAGCTATACTAGGAGTTTCTCAGTTGGATCCACCTTTGGAAAGTGGAGATGTCGTCGAGTACACTATCTATTTCCTGGCTGAAGGTGGTACTACCCTCGAAAATGTCCAGTTATGTGACCCGATTCCTGAAGGAACTGTATTTGTACCTAATGGTTTTGCTGGCAACAGCGGCATTGTCTTGAATCAGAACGGTGCAGATGTCATCATAACTAATGTGGCAGATGCAGACCAAGGGCAATTCTTCTCAGCTTTAGCTCCTGTAAGTAGTCCTCCTTGTCCCAACCCCAGTGAGCCACAAGGAGCCATCTTAGTCAATGTAGGAGATATTGTGCCAACAGCTCCTAGCAATGTAGGCTTTGTTCGCTTCCGCATCAGAATTGAATAGGGAATAGGGAATAGGGAATTGAGAATGGTTAAAGGGGTGACAAGCGGCTCAAAAGCTTACTGAGTAAAGCTTTTATCCCATTGACCTCTCCCAAATCTTGTTCTTGGAAGACGCGATCGCGTAAGGGCAAACATCTCGCTCGCTAGAAGTCAAACGCGAGCAAGATGCTCGCACTACTCTATTTGCCCCTTTGAATAGAGCAATGGGTATTGACCCTGATGCAAATGATTAAGCTCATCCCACTTAATGCAAGTCGTGGGATTGCATTTCGTGCCGCTTCGCTAAAGCGTCATTTGTCCAAAGTCCAAAATCACAAAGGGGCGGGTTAATTCTTAATTCTTAATTCTCGTATTACATTTAAAGTATTTTGAAGTTTTCACATATTTTTCACATTACTGTACTACCCTAGAGAATTACTTGTAATCCTAATAGTTAAAGATGGAGAGCAAATTGACGTATTTCTTGGGAAATAGTTGATTATTTTGAAGTATTTCTTTAGAAATATTGTACCACCAAAATTCATTCAAAATCACAGCTGGCTACTTGGCAATCTTGTACTGGCAGTGATGTTGGGCTGGACTCAAGCTGTTAGTGCTGAAGGTAGTCGAGAATTAACTAATAATGGAGGCAATCGCCCTTTTCTTGATTCTCGTGGTGATAATGATCCAGTCGCTCAAATACCCCGTCGCACGACAATTCAAGTTTTTGTCAATCCTGGTGAAACTATCAATCTTGGCTCAAGTGCTAATGGTGTCAACCTAGGAAGAATTAGATATACAAACCCTAATCGTATCACCAATACTTGTCCTATAGTAGGAGGTCTAATTGCTAACCGTGCTCAAGAATTAGCTGGTCCTCTACCTAATGGAGGAGGCTATACTCCCTGTCAAGTTCTGGTAGATGTTCAGGGCATTTGGACTATCGAATTTATTGGTCCTGATGGTGCTACAGGAATTCAGAATCCACCACCAACACAAGCTAATATTCTGCCTGTTCAAAATAACGATGACAGTTTTGTTTCGGCTTGGGATGTTACTGTGCGTAACGCTGTTGGGGATGATATTAATGGTCGAGCTTATGCCACCTATATACCTCTAAACACCGGAGATGAGGGACTTGGAGTGAATTCTACCACCTTCGTTCAGACCCAGCGGGGTGATTTGTTCCGGGTTAACCTCAATGGTATTGACCCCTTTGGATTTATCTTCTTTGCCAACAATAAAGGATTTACTGATGCAGCAGGCAATCCGATTTTCCAATCAGTTTTTAATACTCCTGTTCCTAACTTCCATCCCCCTAATGCTCCAGATACAGCAGAGGACATCACTTTTAAGCTTTTCTTTAACGAACCTAGTCTAGACTTACCCATAGAAGACCTGGTGGCGTTGTTTGATTTAACAACCAACCCAGCGACATCTGTAGGTACAACCAATACCTTCTTACGCCAAGATCCGCCACCTGTTCCTGAACTTCAGAACTTAGTCTTTGAGTTTAGAGGAATTGATGGTACACCTGGTAGAGCTGACCCCACTAAGGGTGGTGAATTTATTTTTGATACCACTGAAGCTGGCAGTGTTCAAATAACTGTTGATGTCAATCGTAATGGTGTACTCGGGGACGGTAATGACGTGGTCTTGACTGGTGAAACTACTGTAGGGACCAATATTATTCCCTGGGATGGTCGGGATGGTAACGGTAATCCACTACCGGCGGGTGAAACTCCTTATCAGTCTGCTGTTAGTTTCTTTATTGGTGATGTTCACTTTCCCTTTCTTGACCCAGAAAATAACCCAATGGGACTGATTATCGAGCGTTTGAATAGAAGAACTTTAGAGGTTGAAGACAGCTTAGTCTACTACAACGATACTTTGGTTAATAATCAACTTGGAGGCCCCAATCCTATTAGCGGCTTGTTAGGGGTGGATAGTCGCCAGGGAGCACATCCCTTTAATCAATTATTTGGTGACGCCAAGGGTATTGATACTTGGACTTCCCTTGCTACTCCCGTTTTCCTCGTTGATGGTATCCTGATCCAAAAAGCTGAGCTAACCATTGATAAAGTTGCTAGTACCAACTTATTGCAAGCTGGTAGTCCAGTTTCTTTCACCCTCACAGTCAGAAGCCTTCCCAATGATCAAGCCAATCCTCCACTAATACCTCCAGACACTTTCACCTCTGCTGAGGGCATTAAGGTAACAGATAACGTTCCAGATACTATTGGTAATGTTACCTGGACTTGCGAGATTACTGCTGGTGCAGGAACTTGCCTGACTCCCACAGGAACAGGAAATAACGTTGATGTCACTTTGAATCTTAGTCCAGGAGCCGAAGTAACAATTACAGTTAATGGCATAATTTCTCCCCTCGCAGGAGGAGAGTTAGTCAATACAGGGATAGTGACTGTGCCTCCTGATACCTTGGAACCCAATCCTCAGCAAGATCCAAATGATCCTCTAGGCAATGCTGCTACTGCAACACTTAACATTGCTCTGAGTCCGGTTCAACCGATTGGCATCAAATCTAGCCGTTTGGCTATTGATGCTGATAATAGTGGGGACTTAACTACTGGTGATACAGTTGAATACACGATTATCTACAGCAACCAAGACCCAGATCAAGATGTCACTGATTTCCTCGCTACCGACACTATCGATACCAGTAAAGTGACTTTCGTTCCTGATTCCTACAGCTTTGATACTTCTGGCGGAGCAACAATAACTGCTAATCCTACCTTTAACGGTTCAAGTGATATTAATCTTACTAACCCCAATGTATTAGGAACATTGCCTAGGGGAGGCTCTCAGGTAACGATGAAATATCAGGTGAGGATAGATGCTCCTCCAGGAACACAAATTAGTAACCAAGCTATTGCCACTTCCCGAGGTGGTAGACTCCAAAGAGTTGTCACTGATGCCTTTTCTGGTCCAGGAGATTTACCCACATCAATCGACGATGGGATAAATACAGATAATCTACCTGCTACTGATGATGATGACCCAACAGTTCTAATTGTAGGTGGTGCTGTAAATAGAGGTGAGCCCACATTTGTCTTGGTTAAACGCATTACCAACGTCATCAAAAATGGCTTTCCTATCAGTGGTATCAATTTTAGTATTCCTATTGATGACCCTAATGACCCCAATGATAATTTACCTGGTTGGTCTCAACTTAGTACCGGAGCTCCAGTGGGAGTTTTCCAGTTTGATCAACCATTAGCAAGTGGAGATATCGTCGAATACACTATCTATTTTCTGGCTGATGGTGCTCAAATCGACAACGTTAAATTATGTGACCCAATTCCTGAAGGAACAAACTTTTTTAGGAATAGTTTTGGCTTAAATCAAGGTATTTTATTAAATCAGAATGGTACAGAAGTAGCCCAAACAAATGTTGCAGATACAGACCGAGGAAGATTCTTTTCACCCTTAGCACCTTTAATCACTCCTCCTTGTCCCAACCAAATTGAGCCTCAAGGAGCTATTTTCGTCGATTTAGGTGATATTCCTCCTAGTAATGTAGGCTTTGTTCGCTTCCGAGTCAGAATTGAATAGGGAATTGTTGTTTGTAGGACTTAGAGCTGATACCTAAAGAGAAAATAAAAGAAAACTCGACAGCGAGTAAAGAGGAGGTAATCTTAGCCCAATCACCTCAATATTGCTAAGTTTAGAGAAGAAAAGCCCGATGAGTCGCCTGCTCCCCCCATCCTCTTCAAGCGATAGCTGCCAAAAAATCTTGGTAAACCTTTTCAATATTTCCAGAAGCAGAAGAAACATCGGTTTCTAATTGTCGTAGACGAGCTAATTCTGCTCCTCGATTAATTTCACGGGATTCTTTTTGCTCAAGTAGATTGTCTAACTCTGCTTTGCGAGACTGAATATCATCATTTACCCGCTCAATCACTTCCTGTTCATAGTTAGTAAAACATTCTTGAATGGCGTCATAAATTGGTTGCCATTGCTCCTGTGCTACCTGAGGCAGATATTTGACTAACTCTTTCCTTGCGGCTTTCACCAATTCTTGCCGAGCCTTATCCATCTGCAAAGCTCCCACCCCTAAACTGAGTAAGGCTAGCACTACTGGTCCCATAATACCTCCAGCGATCGCACTAATAATGCCTCCAACTCCGATTACTGCAATCATATTGAGTAGGATATCTTTCCAATCAAAGCCTACTCCTGCTAAGGCGATACCAGCTAGGTTACCTGAAGCTAAGGAAACTAGTCCCATTGCCCACTTTGCCCAACCAGGGGAACTATCTTGTTCTGTGGATGATAGATTACCTGCTTGTACTTTGTGTCCAGTGAGCTTTTCTGTAATTCTACCTGTTACTTTGGCGTAGGAAGAACCATAATTGGCAGCAATTTGGGATAGCTCGGAGAAAGCTCCATTCATCTCATGCTCTGCCAAGATACTCCAGGCAGCAATTTTATCGTTAATGTAATTCTCAAATGCTTGGGTTAGTTCTGCTTCAAAGGCTTGTCGCTTATTTGGGTTCATGATATCCATAAATCTGATTTCCGGCTGATAGCGGAGGAAATCGGATTCAAAGGTATTGCCCAAATTTAAAGTATAGCTACGAAAAGAATCTGCGATCGCTCTGGCTTTTCTGGCTCCAACTGCCTGTATTTCTTGCTGTAACTGATTGCGAATTTCTGTAAGTTTATCGAATTCCGGCTCAACTGAACTAATGCGACGTTTCAACTCCTCCACATCCTGATTAAGCAAGGGAATACGTCGTTCAATTGCTTCGTGAACATGGTTATTAGCTTGGCGTGCCAGGGTTCGAGCTTGTCGTAATTCCGCAATTGCCCTTTCTTTCGTCAAAAAGGTATTTAATGCTCCCATAAACTCTGGGAAGCCAGTACCTTCCAGTGCAGCTAAAGGATTTTTCACTCGCCGCCGTAGGGCGTTAATTGAAGATACTTCAAACACTCGTTCATCATAGATATCATAGCCATCTATCTGACAATATTCTGCCAGGTTAGCTTGGAAAACTTGCCGCAGTCTATCCTCTGCTTCCGCTAATTCTTCCGTATCATCGGGGTCAATCAAACTTTCCCGAATCTGATCCCAAGCATTGATAAGAAAGAAAACTGTTAAACCCCGACCTTTGATATAATTTTCCAGATAGCGGCGTTCTCCTAAAGTACAAGGTTGAGATGCTCTGAGGACAAAGAGAATCGCATGGCAATTATTAATATAACCTAGAGATAGTTCGTTTCGTGCTTCTGTATCGTTGAGCCCGGGACTATCAACAATTTCAATACCCTTTGCCAACAAATCTAAGGGATACTCGACAACAGCGTAGTCAACGTGAGGAAAGGCTTGCTTATGCTCTTGCTCTAGTCTTTTGGCTTCCGCCGGATCGATCGTGTAGCGCCGCTTAAAACTCTTAAAATCAATTTGTTCGGGAGGAGTTCCATCATTAAAATAAACAGTAACTTGTTTTTGACTCCCGTAGCGTAACAAGGTGAGTAAGGCAGTACAAGGATTAACATCACTGGGTAATAAGTTCTCACCAATTAAGGCATTGAGAAAAGTGCTTTTGCCTCGTTTCATATCCCCTAAAACCAATAGCCGAAAGACTCCCTCCCGTAAATTTTTACTGGCTTTAGTAATATCTTCGATATCTCTGGCTAAACCTAACTGACCAGAGTTATCTGCTCCTGCTGACTCAGCTTGCTCTAGGGTAGCAGTAATTTGGCTTAAGGAGTTTGCTACTTCTGAGCGAACCTTAGCGACTCGCTCTAAATCATTGAGGAAATTAGTAGTTCCTATTTTGGCACTCATGGTCATTAGTCATTGGTCATTGGTCATTGGTTATTAGTCATTAGTCACATGACAATTCACTGAAAAGCTTTTTGTTCTGCCTGATAGGTAGTAGACGAAAAATAAACAACAAAGTCGGCTGGCAGTATTTCTCCCCATCTTTCTTAGGGTGGGAATACCAGCCGACTTTGATTAATTGAAAGAAATCGGCTTCCCAGTCTCTGCACTTTCGTATATTGCATCAATTAATTGCATTATCTTGATCGCCTCAGTGCCATCTGCCATGTGAGGTTTATTGTTGATAATTGCATCAAGGAAGTAGTACATGGAAGTAGGACACAAATCCTGACTCACATCATCGATATTGAGCGTATAAGAAATACCTTTTGACTCATAAAAGGTTTTGGCATTGAAAGTATATCCCTGGTTAATATTCTGCTCAAGCAGACCTTCTTTTTCACCTAGGAGCCTAAATTCAATTAAGTTACTCTCTAATATATTTGCTGCCCAACTGACTTGCAGCATCAAGCTAGCATTATTAGTAAATTTAACAAAAGCTTCAACGGTATCTTCCACATCAAAATTTGAGCCAGATTCCCTCGCAACTTTTTGGCAGATATGATCGTGGGTAGAAGCAACAACTGATGCCACCTCTGGGAAATCCATCAGCCATAAAACTTTGTCGAGACAATGGACACCAATATCAATAAGAACTCCTCCCCCAGACATGGATTTCTTACCAAACCATCCACCAAACTGGGAGAAACCACTGATATTACGCAGCCAATGACAAGAAGCTGAGTATATATCTCCGACTAATCCTGCATCTATCCGTTGCTTGAGCGCGACAGATTGTGGAATAAATCGGTAGGAATAGTTCACCATTAAACGTTTACCAGTTTCCTCCGATTTACGATGCATTGCCATAGCTTCTTCGGCATTCATACCGATAGGCTTTTCACAAAGCACATGTGCTCCCTTATCCAGGGCCAAGATAGTCATATCTTTATGAAAGCGATTAGGAGTTGCAATGCTAACAACATCAAGATTTTCCTTCGCAATCATTTCTTCATAAGATGTATACCTAGAATCAACACCATATTGGTTACCAACACGCTCCAACACTTCGGGATTAATATCGCAAATTGCCTTGATTTTTGCCTGGGGATGTGTTAGATATCCATCAATATGATCGCACCCCATTCGCAGCCCAGCGATACCGATTTCTAGTTGGTTATTCATATTAATTTGACTCTGTTCGTCGAAAGATTACAAGTTTAAACTAGCTTGGCATAATCTTAGGTTGTTTTGGAGAACTGTGCAAAGCCTTAGCCAACTAAAAACCTGCTCAACTGTTGACTCTAATGCAATTCTCGATCCGGCATACATGACCCGGTTATTTCCATATTGTAGAGACGTTGCATGCAACGTCTCTACAAGGTTTTCGCGGTTTTTCTAAAACGGGGGTAGCTAAACCGGATTTGTATTAGTTGTGGGATGAGCTTAATCTCTCTGCTACAGCAGCTAGCACCGCCTCATGAATTGTCCCATTACTAGCGATAATGCCTTGATTATTGAAGAGTTTGACACCACAAGAAAAGTCTAAAGGCTTGCCATACATATCTGTTACTCGTCCACCAGCCTCCTCTAACACAATTGCTCCGGCTGCATGATCCCAAATATTCTGTCTTTTCTCAGATGAAATGGGAAAAGGTAGACGGATATAAAGGGCAGCTTCTCCCCGTGCTACCACACCATACTTTGCCATAGAATCAAGCCGAAGCGAGGGAGCAATAAGTCCCACATCCTCAACAACTGCTTTTTGCACTGCAATGTTACCATGTTCTGCTTCCACACTCTCAATTAGTCGCTTTGAACCCACTTCATCAGCATTAGTGGTATGAATTGGTTGTGGCTCACCCCCATTCAGAGGAATCATTGTTGTTCCTTGGTCCTTGAGCGCAACGAAGATAACCCCTCGCTCACCATCCGGTTGAGCTGAATTAACGGCTAAGGCTGGACAACCTAGAACCCCTAGCTTCAACTCGCCCTCTTCCACCAGCGCCAAAGCGATCGCGTATTGATCACCCCTGACATATCCTTTGGTGCCATCAATCGGGTCTAAAGTCCAATATCGAGATGCTACCGTTCCGTTCCCCCTATCAATCCAAGTGGTAACATCTTCAGTCGTAGCATCTGATACCTGAGCCTGGACATAGTTAGTTACTAGTGCCAATTGCTCAGTCTTGGTAGGGGATCGCAAAAAGGCAGAGTCTTCCTCCGCCACTACTGGATCATCGGGAAAAGCTGATGCGAGCACCTGACATATTACCGCCTGTGCACCAAAATCAGCAATAGTGACAGGACTACGATCAGGTTTTTTCATTGCTAAAGAGCCTCGCTCCTGTCGGACTTGCTCACACAGCTTGGCAGCAGCAGTCACTGCTGCAATTGCTAATTGCTTTTCTTGTTGGTAGAACATGATTTCAATTAATTCGCCAACAACATCCTATTGTTGCAATCCACTCTATTGCCTATTGTCTTGTTTCTTCAGAGCCCCCCAACTGGCCGCGCACCGCCTGCTACGAAGGTCAGAAACAATTTCTTTTTCTCTTCCCTGCTCCCAATTTGGGGAACCCAATTGAGCACTAATACGTCAGCTACTTTCATTCCTCTAGAGCTTTCGAGGTGACACCATGCTCACAAGATCTCCATCTCGACAAAATTTTTTGCATCGGTTTAAGCTGAATAAAACTCTGACTCCCCTGACTATAGGAATTGCTGTGTTAACTGCCTTAGGCATAGCAATGGAGACTAAGCCATCCCTTGCTCAGTCACAGCACTACAATGGTCGTATTTACCGTAGAACGATTTCCATTCCCAGGCGGATTCGTTCTACCAATAGCTATCCTGATTCAGGGTCACCCTATTACCATGATCGCCACAATCGAGTAAGGAATCATGATCATCATTCAAACTCGCCCTATTATCATGATCACCACAACCGAGTAAGGAATCATGATCATTATTCAAACTCACCCTATTACCATGATCACCACAATCGAGTAAGGAATCATGATCATCATTCAAACTCACCCTATTACCATGATCACCACAACCGAGTAAGGAATCATGACAATCCTTATTCAAACTCACCCTATTATCATGACCGTTACAACCGAGTGAGGAGGAAATTTCCACATTCGCCAAGGTATAACAGAAGGAGGCGTGGTGGTTCACGAATAATTTTTGATTCCCCTGGACTAAGAATTCGCTTGGGTAGATAAGGTACTAAGATTTATACATTCCCCATTCTGGCTCCAGACTTCTGTCTCCTGTCTACTGGAAATCAATAAGTGAATTCTGATGCCACAATCATGGAGCCGATACCTTCGTCAGTAAAGATTTCTAGTAACAGGGCATGGGGAATGCGACCATCAATAATATGTGCTGCCTTAACACCTTGAGCAAGCGATCGCACACAACAACTGACCTTAGGAATCATACCCCCAGCAACCACACCATCTTCAATTAACTCTCTCGATTTTTGGATATCTAGTTTCGTAATGAGGCTAGATGGATCTTTGTAATCGTGCAATATCCCTGCTGTATCAGTGAGCAAAATCAACTTTTCGGCTTCCAAAGCCGCAGCAATTTCACCAGCAACTGTGTCAGCATTGATGTTATATGCTTGACCAGTTTCATCAGCAGCAACACTGGATAATACTGGGATGTAGCCACTATTGACCAGAGACTGGATTAATTTCACATCTACACTATTAACTTCCCCAACAAAGCCAATACCCTCTTGACCTTGGGGACGTGCTTTGATTAAGTCACCATCTTTACCACAAAGTCCTACTGCTTTACCACCAGCACGGTTAATTAGAGCAACCAGTTCTTTATTGACTCGACCGACTAAAACCATCTCTACCACATCCATCGTGGCAGCATCAGTTACTCGCAGACCATTTTTAAATTGTGGCTCAATATTCAACTTCTCCAGCCAGCTGTTGATTTCTGGTCCACCACCGTGAACAACCACCGGTCTGACGCCGACGCAGGCTAAGAAGACTACATCACGGATTACTTTATCTTTGAGGTTAGTGTCTTTCATCGCAGCACCACCATATTTAACCACTACAGTCCGACCAGTAAACTGTTGAATGTAGGGTAGTGCTTCACTCAGCACCCTTACACGGGTAGCTTCTGCTTTCCTAATGTATTCGCTTTCGTTAAGCATAGATAGCAGGGAACTCCAAAAAATAAATCATGCCAATTTTTGGACAAGACTAGCTTATCTTACTCCCCCAGCTCCCCCAGCAATGAGATGTTTTTTTATTTGGAAGTCCCTAATACGGAGAGGGGGGGATTCGAACCCCCGATGGCTGTGACACCATAACAGATTTCGAGTCTGCCGCATTCAACCGCTCTGCCACCTCTCCTTTTTTTGGTATCCTTCGATATTCTACTGATATCAAGGAAAATTGACTAGCTTTTTAAGAGAGCAACTGCAATTATGCGATCGCAATTGGTACAGAAAACTTGATCTAGAAAAACAATTGTGGAACTGGCATCCTGCCAGTTAGGTCATACCTGCGATATGATTCGAGATAATGCCCACCTTACTAAAAACTACCAGTGTTACAGTTATAATATATATCCTTTGGGTAGACCATGACTGAAACGACTCAGAAGATTCTTCAAGAAGCACTAACACTCTCTCCCATTGAACGAGCTGTATTGGTAGAGCATTTAGTAGCAAGTCTAGATAGACCTGATCTAAAGCTTGATAAGCTTTGGATTGAAGAAGCAGAAAATAGGATAAAATCTTACAACTCTGGTGAATTGGAATCGATTCCTGCCGAGATCGTTTTTCAGGAGTTGGCAGATCTTTGAAAGTTAAGTTTCTACAGCCTGCACGTTACGAATTGCGAGAAGCTGTAAGATTCTATGAACAGCAGCAACCCGGACTAGCGCTCTTCTGTCACTCTGGGAAAAGTAAAATCATAGCGAATCGAGGAAAGTCATATCCAAAGGCAAATTTAGCGATCACAAACTGATAGAAACTCAAAAATAGTGGGATTTTCGGAAACCCTTGCGAAATGGTGTTTTCAGAATTTACTCTGACGAGAGTGATAAAAGAGCGCTATAGAGCAACCCAGATTCTGATGGTGTTATCCACACTACTACTTACTAAAGTCTGCCCATCTGGACTAAATACTAGGTAATTAACAAAACCAGAATGTCCAGTGAGAGTATGCATTTCTTCCCCAGTCGCCATATGCCAAAGTTTGATCGTCTTGTCAGCACTAGCGCTAACTAATGTCTGTCCATCGGGACTAATTGTGAGGTAATTAACAAAACCAGAATGTCCAGTGAGAGTGTTTATTGCATTGCCCGTAGCTAAATCCCAGACTTTGATCGTCTTATCGGCACTAGCACTATATAATGTTTGCCCATCCGGACTAATAGCTATGTGATTAATAAAGCTCGAATGTTCAGTGAGAGTGTGGATTTCTTCGCCAGTAGCTAAATCCCAGACTTTGATTGTTTTATCCGCACTCGCACTATATAATTTTTGTCCATCTGGACTAATGACTAGGTGATTAATAAAGCTCGAATGTCCACTCAGAGTTTTGCTACTCGATATCTTTTCAGATTGACAAACATTAAATAAGCATCGTTGAGCTACTTGCCAAACTCCATATCCCCCTAATCCCATGACTACAACAACTACACTAGCCACCAAGCATAGCTTTTTAGTTCTTGTAAATATATTTTTAAGTATTGAAATATTCTGACGTTTTTCAATTAACGTCTTCTCTTCAATATAAGTCACTGGGTGAGTTGGAGAAGAATCCTGACAAATATTGGCTAATTTATCTAAAATATCTTGAGTTTTTTGAGGTCGTTCTGCTGCGGCAGTAGCCATCAATTTATCGATAAAATTTAACAATTGATCAGAGATACCACAAGTATATCGTCTCCAATTATACTGATCCTTTAAAGGGTCGTAAATCAGCTGATCAGTTGCTAATTTACCAGTCAGTAAGTAAACAAAAGTACGCCCCAACGCATAAAAATCTGACTGCGGTATCGCATGACCTTGTTCTTGCTCTGGAGGTGTATAGCCAGCAGAACTAATTCTGGTTAAACTACCAGAACCGCCAACTTGAGCAAGGTAAGTATAAGTCAACTCCCTAGCAGTACCAAAGTCAATCAACACTAACTGCCCAGTGGAGCGAATCATAATATTTTCTGGTTTAATATCACGATGAAAGTAATTTTTTTGATGAACCAGATGTAAAATTTCCGCTAACTGCCTTAGCCAGTTAAGAGCTTGTTGTTCTGTAATCGGTTGATAACCCTGCTGGATCATCCACTGCTTTAAGTTGAGTCCATCAATTTTTTCCATAATGATACAATGCACTGGCTCTGTACCATTTCTAGGGCAAAACTGGAAATACCCATCTGACTCAACTTTGGGAATACCTGGATGATTTAGTTGGCTCAATACCACTGCTTCTTGCCGGAATAGCTCAATGATTTTGGGGTTGTTGTTATGAGCTTGTTTGAGAACTTTGAGAATTTTGGGAATTGCCCCGCTATAGGCTTCATAAATGTTGCCAAAGCCACTATGCTCGCTCAGCAAGCGCATTACCTGATAGCGTCCTTGGATTACCAATTGTGAGCCACAATTGCGACAAATATGGTTGTTGATGTTGGCAGGATCATCAGGTTGAGGACAATTGGGATTGATGCAGTAGCTCATAACACTAAATCCGGGTTAGCTACCCCTGTTTTGAGAAAGCTGGGGGAGCTGGGGTTCACAAGGGTAGGTTTTTAATATTTTGGTGAAGATCAGACAAGGGAGGAAAGTAGGAAAGTAGACAAGGAAGATTTTTCACAGAATTACTGGGCTTTTGTTGCATCTAGGATTAAGGAAGCAAGGGAGAAAAATCTTGGATTGAGGGATAATTAACTCATTACTCATTACTCATTACTCAATGAACTGCGTTGCTGCCCCAAACCTGCAACCACCTCAATGCTACCAAGCTCAAAACCATCTCCTTGGCTTGCAACAGCTGACAGTATTTTGCGACTTTGATGGTCCTATTGTCGATGTTTCCCGCCGCTATTACACTACTTATCAACTGGCACTGGCTGATACCCAAGTTTTCTACCAAGCTCAAGACATTACCTTACCTATCCATTCTCTAAGCAAACAGCAGTTCTGGGAAATGAAGCGAAATCGTGTCCCTGATAGAGAAATTGTGAGGAACTCAGGTTTAGACGAAGAGCAAATCGACTTCTGTTTAGGGCGTGTAGTTGAGATAGTTAATCAGCCTGCCTTATTGTATCAAGATAAGCTTCAGCCGGGAGTAAATTGGGCCTTAGCTTTGCTCCATTCTCGGAATGTACGACTGGTATTAGTAACTTTGCGCTACCAATCACAAGCTACACAAATATTGAGAAATTATGGTTTGACTCGTCTATTTAGTGGTATTTACGGAACCAGCGATCGCCACGTTGCTTATCAAAACTATACTGATCTTAAAAGGCAACTAATAAAACAAGCCATTGCAGAACAATCCGTATTGTCCCAAGAACCAGCATCAATTTGGATGGTGGGGGATACAGAAGCGGATATTGTCGCTGCTCAAGCTCTTTCACTACCTACTATTGCCCTCACCTGTGGCATTCGTTCTTTTTCTTATCTCCAGCAATTTGAACCGACTTACATCTACACTGATTTACTTACTGCTGCCGAGCAGTTATTAGGTGTTAGGTGTTAGGTGTTTAAAAAAGTTTGTCGCCAATGATAAAATATAGGGACACCGACAGTTGGTGTCCCTACAATTCGGTAAATCCAAGATTTACTTAAAACCTACAGCAGCTTGCCAGACGAAAGCCAGCAGTAAGAAGAAAACAGGAATTACTGGCAGAACGTCTACTAAAGGACTAAAAATCGAGTAGGCTTCCGGCAGTTTGGCTAACAGCAGTGCAGCTTCCATATTTGAGTCTACCTTTTCAACAGAATTTTCATAATTGAAAAGTATCTTAACATAGAACCTGCTCATCTTTGAGCAGTGGTTTGGGGTTCGAGCCAGTGAGCAAATTCCGTGGTGAAGCGATCGCATAAAATAGCTTCCCGAATGCTTTGGGTGAAACGAATTAGCTCCGTAACATTGTGCAGGGAGAGCAACATATAGCCGAGGATTTCTTGCGAGCGCACTAAATGGTTTAGGTAAGCACGGCTGAAGTTCTGACAGCAGTAACAAGGACAAGTGGCATCTAGAGGTGTAAAATCTTCTCTAAACTGAGCATTCTTCAAATTCCAGCGTTCGCCTCTTACCAGCGCAGCACCGTGACGTCCCAAACGGGTAGGAATGACACAATCAAACAAATCTATCCCCGCTGCGATCGCTCTTGCCATTTCCCGATAAGTACCAACACCCATTAAATAACGAGGTTTATCTATTGGCAAATAAGGGGTAGTTGTTTGGACAATTTCATCAATCAGTTCGGCTGGTTCACCAACGCTAACACCACCAATGGCATACCCTGGTAAATCCAAAGACACCAAAGACTTGGCAGCGGCGCGACGCAAATCCAGGTAAACACCCCCTTGAACAATACCAAACAGTGCTTGTTCTTCTTGGCGTTTGTGAGCCTCCATACAGCGATTGAGCCACCTATAAGTACGCTCAGTAGCCAGCTCCACCTCTGAGCGCTCTGCTGGATAAGGAGGACATTCATCAAACGCCATGATGACATCTGCCCCTAGGGCATTCTGAATCTCAATTGAACGCTCTGGGGTCAGATGAATCATTCGTCCATCGCGAGGAGAACGAAAAGTCACTCCTTCCTCTGTCAAGGTGCGCAGCTGGCTTAAACTAAATACTTGGAAGCCACCAGAATCAGTCAAAATTGGTCCATGCCAACCCATAAATCGGTGCAATCCACCTGCTCGTTCAACGATGTCTTCTCCCGGTTGTAGATGGAGATGATAGGTATTAGCCAATACCATTTGTGCTCCAGCTGCCTCTAGCTGAGCTGGCGTTAGGGTTTTGACAGTCGCCAGAGTTCCCACTGGCATAAACCTAGGGGTTTCTACCCAACCATGAGGTGTCACAAAAGCACCAGCACGGGCTTTTGTCTGACTACAGGATGCCTGACAGTGAAACGAAAATTTATTTTTTTGTTGCTCCAAAGCTCTTCAGGATTAGGGATTACAAAGAAAGGCTGTGAGCAAGTATACTACAGGCATAAAAAACTAAAACCTAACACCTGATCTCAACTAGTGCAGCGAAGCGGAAATAACCCACCCGTTAATAAAGGTTAAAAAGCTTACTGTACAAGCTTTCTTACCTCCTGACTTGTAAGTAGGCAATAGGCAATAGGGAAGAACCTACTTTCATAACCTGGTGGTGAAAAAAATTTTTTCATTCGGACTGCCTTCTGCCTTCTTGCACTAGCATGTCCCGCTTTAAGTCGATAGTTTGTGTACCCAATACTTTCCAGCTTTAGAAAGGACACTCACCATCATCATCAATTTGCACATCCCACTTAGCACTTAGCACCTGAGTCACCATTGCTTCGAGAGCCTCAACATTAAGTTGCTGTGTAGACTCCTCTTGTAGGGAACTCAATAAGGGAATAAGCCTTAATTGACGATTGTCTTGAATCAAGTCAAAGTAAGCTTCTTTTTTTGCAGACTGGCTCAACTGCAAATAATCAAAACTTTGCACATTGAGGTAAATTACCTGATTAGCAATCAGGGTAGAGCGGTGGGGGTCAGCAAAAACTTTCATGACACACCCTTGGCCCTCACTCTGCACCTTACCATCGATTGTATGAATATAGCGGACACAACTGAGAGTAGTCAGCAACTGTCCCATATCTTGTTTATTGACAATAATGCCAGTGTCGATGATGCAAGGAGCAGGGATCTGGTGCTGAGATTGATGATAACTCATGGATAACAGCTGATGATGCAAACGGGACTAATATTGCCCGGTCAAAGGATTAATTTAACCGCTTTGTTGAACCCTACATTATAAACCAAGTGTTTGGTTCTAAGTATTGCAAAATTTAAGGCAAGCACAAACTCTGCAAGAAAAATTTGCCGAGATGGAAACATGCAGAAATTTTACATGAATCTACCTGAAATACCTGGATCATACAGGTAAATTGTTGCTCCTACAGTGTAGGTTATGACAATAGGGTATGAGACAATACTATCCCAAGATTCTGTAGCTGTTCAAAGGCTTTTAAGTTAATCTACTTAATTTGTTACTAGAGGTCCCCAAATAATACCAAATCTGGGCTAGGCAACTTCTTTATCTCACATTCGGTACCTTGAACTATCACACTAGAGATTTTAAGGCAATAGGGAGTAGGACAGACAGAACACCAGAATTAAAAAGCTGGATGATTGCTGTATTTAATGTATCAAAAATTACTCTATTACCATTGAAAACTACGAAAATACCGATTGTGCCAGCTAGGGTGCAGAATTTCGGCGTTAACCCAAATTTAATATGAAACTGTTGATCTTGCGAAAATTGAGGCAATGGGGATCTCAATTATGGCTTTCTTTTATTGGGGCGATTACTTTCTATACCTCTATCCCCATTCCAATTAACTGGCCCTTGGACTTAAAAGGCATTGCTCGTTGGGCACCGTTTGTGGGAGTGCTAATCGGAGCAATACTGGGAATTTTCGATCTTGGCTTGCAAGAGTTGGGTATGCCAGTACTGACTCGGAGTACTTTAGTTGTTGTCAGCTGGATTGGAATAACTGGAGGACTACACCTGGATGGGGTGATGGATACAGCCGATGGTTTAGCAGTTCAAAATCCCCAGCGGCGTCTGGAGGTAATGACAGATAGTGCCACAGGTGCTTTTGGTGCAATGGCAGCGATTGCCTTATTACTATTAAAAACTGCTGCTTTAACAAACTTGAGAGCTTACCGATGGTTAATCTTAATGGCGGCAGCAGGTTGGGGACGGTGGGGTCAAGTAGTTGCGATCGCTCTTTATCCCTATCTCAAGCCTACAGGTAAGGGGGCATTTCATAAAGAAGCTATTCGTACACCCCAAGACATTTTGTTGGGATTTTGCTTACTGTTATTCCCCTGTGGATTACTCCTATGGTTCGACAGGAGTCTATGGTGGGTATCATTAGCAATGATATTAGGAGGAAGTGCGATCGCTTTTCTCACTGGTGCCTGGTTTTACCGTCAGTTAGGGGGACATACTGGCGATAGCTACGGAGCAGTAGTGGAATGGACAGAAGCCCTATTCCTCTGTTTACTTACTCAGTTTCTCTCCTAAAGGCATAATTAAGAACTAATTCCCAATTCCCCATTTTCAATTCTAAATTCTAAATTCTAAATTCTAAATTCCCCATGACATCTATACGTCAAACCCTATCTTTACCAGATATCCAACTCTCCTACTTAGAGTGGAACCAATCTCAAGAACCCTTACTGTTATTGCATGGCTTAGGCGATCACGCTTTGGTTTGGTCAAATTTAGGGAATTACCTAGCCGATCGCTATCATATTGTTGCACCAGATATGCGCGGTCATGGGGAAAGTAGTAAACCTCAGCAAAATTATCACTTTACCGATGCGATCGCAGATTTAGAAGCTCTAATGGAGCACCTCAATTGGTCTACTGCTCATATAATTGGTCATTCTTGGACAGGGAAATTAGCAGCCATTTGGGCAAAGCAACATCCAGAACGCTTCCGGAGTATGATCCTGGTAGACCCAGTTTTCATTGGTCAGATGCCTAGTTGGTTCAAAGTTACCTTCCCTATCCTGTACCGCTTCTTGTCTTTCCTCAAAGGTATGGGACCATTTACCAGCTATGAGGAAGCCGAAGAGCAAGCACGTCAGTTAAAGCAATATCAGGGTTGGAGTTCCTGGCAACAGGAAGTCTTTCAAGCGGGAATTGAACAAAAGCGTGATGGTAATTGGGGCAGCAAGTTTACTATCCCAGCTCGCAATCAAATTTTTGAGGAAGTGATGCGGGTAAATGGTCTTACCGAACCTATTGACATTCCTACTCTCTTTATACTTCCAGAAAGGGGTTTCAACCGCAATGATTGGCAACTCAAACCCTACAAAACTTACTTAAAAAACCTACGTATCCGCCAAGTTCCTGGTAATCATTGGCCTTTTTTAGTGCAACCGGAGGCTTTCAACCAAACTGTGGAAGCTTTTTTTAGTTCATACTAAATCCCCATTAGTACAAAGAACAAAGGACCAATGACTAATGACATTTGCGAAGCAACGTATTGAGAATCAAATAAAGGGAAGTCGCTCCTGGATCGAGATGTCCCGCACTTCGCTCTCCCAAATAACTGGCTCTTCCTTTTTTAGCTACCAGTGGAATCGTATTTTGCATGCCAGTTTCAGCCGCTGCCACTGCCTTTTCTAAAGCAGCTACGGTAGCATCTCCTGAAGCCACAGCTTGCTTAAACGCCTCTGAAGCTGGTAACAGTGCATCAAGCATGGTTTTATCCCCCAGTTGAGCTTTCCCTCGTTGTACAACTCCCTCCACTGCTGCTTGAAAAAACGCTACCAAATCCTCATTAGTAAGTTCTTGCTTACCAGCCACCACTGTACTCGCTCGTAAAAATAGAGTGCCATATAGTGGTCCACTAGCACCCCCAACTGTAGAAATCAAAGTCATACTCACGGCTTTGAGAATACTACCGATGTCTTTATCTGCTACGTCGGGTAATTGAACTAGTACCTTTTGGAAACCTCGGTGCAGATTAATTCCGTGGTCAGCATCCCCAATTGCGGCATCCAATTCGGTAAGATAGTCTTTATTTTCTTCGATAACAACGGCTACTGATTGCAACCACTGGATAATTTGCGTTTGGGTTATCATTCTTTCGACCTTTTCTCTTACTCAGACGAGCGCTTCACTTTATTAATCCAACCTTGATTCAAACTCAACACCTGGGAATAAGGCAAGTCTGTATTCATTACCAAATCAAATACAAAGGGCTTAACTAAATGAGGAAACCATTGATGGAATAACCTTCTCACTGTCGTGAGCAATAAAAACTGGATCAGCAAAGACTTTTTGCGAGGTAATATATAATCAGACAACTCCCGCAGGGCATGGGCATCGGGGACTCGCTGCTCGGAAAACACTGGTAAAACCTGACTCCAATCATCTCCATACTGCTCTAACAACTGCCCCAAAATCAGCACATCCTCTAGAGAAGAATTACACCCCTGTCCAATCGAGGGAGATACTGCATGAGCTGCATCACCAATCAGCAACACACTATCACCCTGATGAAAGCGATCGCAGCGTACCGTTAACACCCTTGCCACTGGACGCTTCAGCAATGCGTCTGCCTCCTCCAACGACATTAACTGACCAAAAACTGGGAAATTTTCCTGAAAAAATGCCTTAATTTCTTCTTTCGTTGATAATCCTTCTAGGGGATTATTCTGAGCATCAAAAATAATGACTCCATGCAATTGATCTCCGGGTTGGGGAACCATCAATATCCGGGCTTTATTAGTCACATTATAGCTATGGATTTTATTCGAGTCTAACTCCACTCCAGCACTCGGATTGAGCCGACTTAAATACATAGATTTATAGGCATCTTTAATATAGTTTTGGGAACAGTTTAAACCCGCCTTGTGAGCTAAATACTCTCGAATACGAGATCGCGCCCCATCAGCACCCACCAATAGTTCATAGTTAGTAGTAAAGCTATCTCCCTCCTTTGGTTTTAAAGTCACGGTTTTAGCTGTTCCATCCACCGCCATACATTGACAATTGAAATGTACCTTAATCTGATTTGGACTATAGGTTTCGGTTAAATGCTGCAATATAATTCTCACTAGCCGATTACGATCAATAGTCAGAACCGGATTTTGGCGAGGAATCTGTCGGACTTTGCCTTTTTTTCCATAGATAATTGTCCCCTGACAGAAGACACTTTGAGCTGCGATCGCTTCCTCTAACCCAACAATGGCTCGAATGGCTTTTCTGCCTCTTTCCTGAAGCGAAAGAGGAAATGTGCGCTCACCAGAAACATCGGTTAATCGAGGATCATGACGACGTTCATAGATATCAATATGGTACTTACCTCGGCACAATAAATAATGTGCCAATAGCAGTCCAGCAGGACCTGCTCCAATAATCACCACGTTTTGACTTTTATTGCTCATAAACTGTCAGGCATTTAAATTGGGAACCATTGTAGTGCATAGGTATCACTTGTTATTGTGCCAAGTTTTTCAACTTAAACTTAGCTTATTTGACCTCAAACGATTGGAGCAGAGGATGAGGATTCTCTAATAGTTGCTGAAGTGCCTGGGATGCTTCTGCTTTTTGACGAACGTGAGTATCAATAAAAAGACCAATTATTTCAGCCATAAGAGAGCGAATTTCCTTTTCTGGTTTACTTGCAGGAAAATCGAGAAAAGCTTGACCTGTTATTGAGTCAAACGGATCAGCAATAGAAAAATGATTACTTCCTTCTAGAAGGACTAAATAATTATCCTTTCTGCCTCCAGTAATAGCTTCCGAGAATGTCCGGCTAACTGGGGTCGTGGCATCTGTTGAGGTGATACCATAACGGTGACTACTGTTAGCAATAACGCCATCGCATGTACCTCCCATTAGTAGTAAGGGAGTTAAATCTGGTAATGGTAAAATCGTCCCTGGTTTATACCCAAAGTTTACGCCTCCAAGAGTATGAGCGCCATAGGCAAATGCGGCGACTATTGAGGAGAAAAATTCGGGATTAGCACTCTCGATTGCAACTCTCCCACCGGCAGAATGTCCTCCTAAAATAATCTGTTGCAGATTCAGCATTCCAGCCAAAATTCCTTCAGCTTGTAACTGTTCCAATTCAGTCAGCAGTGCCGACAAAGCCAAAGCAGTGGGACGAGTTCCGTAGGTTTCTGGTTTCCATGATGTCAAATCAACTCCAGGAGTTAGGCTGATTATCCCTGGTATATTTTCTGCTACCCAGTTAAAGGTAACAACAACCAATCCTCGTTCTGCTAACTTAACCGCCAGCCATTGGTAAATATCTAGGCTACAATTAACACCGCTAAAGAAAATCACTACCGGAAAGGGAGCTTGTTGTGAGTCTACAGGAATAATTCCCCAGTTTTGCTCCAATTCGCCCCCAGACATCTTAGCTGGATAGATAATTTTGAGGTGAAGGGTATTGTAAGGAGGTTGAGCTGTATCCACTTGTACCGCTCTAAAAAAGGCACGAATTGTCATAGTTATTTTCGTCTTATTACTCCGTAATCAAATCTAAGTTCCCCAACGTAAACAAGGGGTTTTCACTGGTGCATCCCACAATTTAATCAGCTCATCATCCATTTTGAGTAGAGTAATTGAACAACCCTGCATATCCAAAGATGTGATATAAGCACCGATTAAGTTTCTGACAATATTTAATCCTTTCTTCTGACAAATTTCTGCCAGTTTACGATAAACAATGTACAATTCTGAACTGGGTGTACCACCCATACTATTGACAAATGCTAAAATGCGATCGCCTTTTTCAAAAAGTGGATCAATAAGTTCTATATCCACCCATTCTCCTTGATCTTGATGCCACTCGCGCACCGTGCGACTATAGGCTGAATCTTCGATAATCGACAATGCCAACATTTCCGTAATTTCATCAGCAGACTTGATTGGCAGCCGCTGTCGTCCCGGTTCTCCGTGAATACCAATACCCACTTCCATTTCTTCATCGGGTAAGTCAAATGTGGGGCTACCTTTGGCGGGTGTGGTACAAGAAGTCAACGCCATACCCATACTGCGCCCGTTAAGATTGACTCGGCGACAAAGGTCAGCCAATTGCTGTAAGTTATAGCCAAGTTCAGCCGCAGCACCGCAGATTTTTTCCGCTAATACTGTTGTGCCAACTCCCCGACGCCCTTGAGTATAAAGACTATCTTTAACTGCTACATCATCATCAATTAAACTATTGAAAATCGGGATACCTTCTGAGTAGGCTAGTTCCGCAGCCATCTCAAAGTTCATCACATCGCCCGAATAGTTTTTAATAATATTAAGAACCCCTGCACCACTGTTAACTTGTTTGATTGCTTCTAGCATTTGATCTGGGGTGGGAGAGGTAAAAATTTCCCCCGGACAAGCTGCATCTAACATACCCATACCCACAAAGCCGCCGTGCATAGGTTCATGTCCACTACCGCCTCCAGAAACTAGTGCTACTTTACCTGAAACTGGAGCATCAGCACGATAAATAAAGTGGGGGTCAAAGTGAACTTTAATCAGCTCAGGATAGGCTATTGTCATTCCTTCCAGGCTTTCTCTGACCACATTATCCGGATTATTGATTAATTTTTTCATAAGACCAATAACAAATGACTAATGACCAATAACAAATGACAAATACTCTTTAACAGCCTCAGCTGATTCTAACTGTAAAACCTGTTGTGCGATCGCTTGGGCTTCTGCCATTGTCCATTGGGCAAGAGTTGCCTTGATATTCGGAATGGCTGGTGAACTCATACTCAATTCATCCACACCTAACCCCAATAAAACGGGTATTGCTAAAATTTCAGCAGCTAATTCACCACAAACGCTGACAGCAATCCCGGCTTGATGGGCAGCGTTTACTGTCTGCTGAATCATACGTAGCACCGCAGGTTCAAAAGCATCGGCAAGGGCACTTACCTGAGTATTTGTCCTGTCAGCTGCCATAACATATTGGCTTAAATCATTAGTACCGATGCTGAAAAAATCCACTTCTGCTGCTAGTTGCTCGGCAACTATTACTGCTGCTGGCACTTCTACCATAATTCCGATTTCGATTGTTTCATTAAAAGGAATTTTGGCTTGTTGTAAGTCAGATTGAACTTGGCAAATTAGCTGTTTAGCGGCTCGAATTTCCCCCACTGAAGTAACCATTGGCAATAAGATTTTGAGGTGATGTCCATAACTTGCTCGTAGAATAGCTCTTAACTGGGTTTGGAATAACTCAGGACAATCTAGTAATATCCGAATCCCCCGCCAGCCTAAAAAGGGATTGCTTTGTGATACGCTGTTGAGATAGGTTAGGGGCTTATCACCGCCAACATCCAAAGTGCGAATGGTGACAGGATGAGGGAATGTAGCTTTTGCGATCGCTTGATAGATTTCGAGCTGTTCTGTTTCTGTTGGTGCTTGTTCTCGATCAAAATAAAGGAATTCACTTCGCAGTAATCCTACCCCATCGGCACCGTGAGACTGGGCAGTTTTGGCGTCGGCAACACCGCCAATATTCGCCATGACTTTGATTAGATGTCCATCACGGGTATGAGCCGGTTGTTGTGCTGCTGTTTGTAAAGCCTGTGCAGTAGCTATTTGATTATCCCGGAGGGCTTCGAGTTCTTGGATTTGGCTGGTATCCGGTTCTAGCCAAACTTGACCTGTTTCCCCATTCAAGGCTATTAGTGTACCATCTTCCAGGTGCGACAAGTCAGAACCGACACCCATGACTGTGGGAATACCCAGCGATCGCGCTAAAATTCCCGCATGAGAGGTTGCGCTTCCAGTAGCGGTACAAATCCCCACTACTTTCGTTACATCAAGCTGAGCAATTTGTGAGGGACTCAAGTCTTGGGCAACTAGAATTGTTGCTTTAGATAATTCTAGAGTGGGTGTTGTCATACCCATCAACTGCCCTAGTACCCGTTGTCCTACATCCGACACATCAGCTGCCCGTGCTTGTAAATAGGTGTCTTCTAGTCCTTGATAGGTAACAATTGTCTCATCAATAACCCCTTTCCAAGCAGCAGCAGCACTTTTTTGCTGACTAAAAATCTGTAGGCGAGTGGCATCTAGCAACATCGGATCCGACAAACAGAGCAAATGAGCATCGAAGATGGCGGCTTCTGCTTCCCCAGCTACTGCTGCTGTTTGTTGGCGAATTGCTTCAATCTCAGATTTAGAAGTTAGGAGAGCTGTTTGTAAATTTTCCCATTCTTTGTCGGGATGCTCAGCTGGTTGCAGCTCTACCTGAAGAGATAATTGATAGAGAGCAATGGGAGCGATAACAATTCCTGGGGAGACTGGGATACCAGATAGCTGATTGCTTCTGCTGTGTTCATTTGTGCTAACACGCCTATGGGCATCCTTCGGTAGGCACTTCTCTACATTTGGGGTGGAAAATTGTTGCTGAACAGGTCTACTATGAGAGTCTGACTCACCAAAATTATTATCCACTAATTGCTGCAAGGCGCTCAAGGCAGCATCGGCATCGCTACCAGTAGCAGATATGGTAATTTCATCCCCCTGAGTTATGCCTAAGGTAACTACCTGATTTATGCTTTTGCCATTTACTGCTGGAGTTCCCTTAGTCAGATTTTGTAAGGTAATCTGAGCTTGAAACTGGGAACTGGTGGTAACAAATTTAGCTGCTGGACGGGCATGTAATCCCATAGAATTGTCGATTGTCAGCTGTATTGCCTGGGTTATCCCCTCTGATTCTCGAATCGCTTGGGGCGATGCTTCGACTTCAGTAACGACTGAACTAGAGTACTCCTGAGCAGACAACTGAGAGGCTTTGGCTCTTAAAGCATTCTGAGCTTCAGCCATCACCTCATCCAGGCTGGCTCCTGCTGCTGCCTGTACTACTGCGGCAATTGTTCCCTCTACTAGTGGTGCCTCACACAGTTTCACCTTGGCTTGTTGCTCAATAGGCAATAATTCCCAAGCCATTTCTGCACTGAGTACAGCACTACCCAAGTCCATCAGCACCAAGACACCATCTTCACTATAAATGGATGCGATCGCTTCCATGATTGCCATCACATCCGTACCCAACGGATTCTGAGGATCATCAATTCCTGCTGCCGTAGCTAGGGGTAGATTATTTGGCACCATTTGCATCGCCAGTTCTTGCACCCCTGCTGCTAGAAGGGCACTGTGAGAGACAATCACAATTCCTACCATATTCACACCAACTGCTTACTTGGTATAAGGAAACAAAAAATTCAAATCCTCTTTCCTTCTGCCTTCTGCCCTCTGCCCTCTGCCTTGTTTCTTGAAAGGCGATCGCCAATGAGCAAATCTGCGAACAAATGCAGTTTCCATTCAAGTAGGGGCGCACCGACGTGCGCCCTTATTTCTCCCTTGTGCTTTATCTCTCCCTTCTGGGGGAAAAGTAACGGAGGTAGAATAGGCGGATTTGATATCATCACTCACTCATTCTTAATTCTTAATTCTTAATTCATCTGAGCTATCTAACCCAGATTGATAATTATTGGTCATTCGGGGGAATAATATATTCAGAAGAGTGTTCTTCTGCTTGTCCAGAAAGAACTAAGGCTTGATAAATGATGGCAGCTATTTGTGCGCGAGTAGCAGGCTCATTAGGATTAAGGGATTCTGGGTTAGGATGGTTTACGACAAGACCTGATTGAGTAGCAGTTGCCACTTTCTCTATTGCCCATTTAGGTATCTGCTCCTTATCCTGGTAAATATTAATAGTTTCCTCTGGTGTAGATGGTGCAGTAGCATCTAGTCCACTGACTAAGGCAACTAGAACTTGTACACGAGGAACCTCCTCATCAGGGCGGAACTCTTCTCCTGGATACCCTTTCATAAACCCAGTTTTAACAGCTTCATCGATCGCAGGATTTGCCCAGTAATCAGAGGGTGTATCCTTAAAAGCGATCGCACTTTTAGTATTGGCTTTCTCAAATACCTTTTGGATGATGGCTGCTAATTGTGCTCGTGTTACTGGTTCATCAGGCTTGAAAGTCTTATCAGGGAAACCTTCGATAATGCGTCGCTCAGACAGATAGACAATAAAATGATTCGCCCAGTTATCTTCAGGAACATCAGAGAATTCAATCGCTTCTCCTACTGGGGTTTGAATGGCAATACCGGAGGTTGTAGGATCGATGGCACTAGGAGATGTTGTAGGAGTGATGGCACCAGGAGATAATGCAGGAGCGATCGCACCAGGAAATTGTGTACTAGATTGAGCAGATGGAGTTTTCTTTTGAGTTTTGCTCTCAGAATCTTCTAAAGTAGAATCTTCATCTTCTAAAGTAGAATCTTCTAGAGATTCTTCTGCAGTAGTACCCGAACCTGTTTCAGACAACCGTGCCTCTTCACCATCACTATCCAGACTACCAGTTGCTTGAGGTAATGGTAACAGCTGACTATCACTATCCAAACCGGGAATTGCTGGAGGTTCTCCTATCTTGTCTCCAGCAGTTGTGGGTACAGAAGCTGGCTTCGGTAAATTGAGGGTAAACTGCGAGTCTTTTAAGTTGAATCCCCCCTCTCTTCTACCCAGTACCCAGAAGAAGATCAAGGCAATTGTGCCAAAAGCGACAAGAATCGCAATCAACTCATCCTTGTTGAGGATTTTTTTGCGAGATGGTGGTTCAGGAGGAGAAGAGTTGGACATAACAGGTGATGGCTTACCAGCAGCATCCAAATTAAACCACACGAAGGGTTTAAGGGAAAGGGGGGTGAGGGAAAAAAGGGTGGGGAGATGGGGGGGATGGGGAAGCTGGGGGAGAAAAACCTTGGGATAATTAAGAATTGAGAATGAAGAATTTAGAATTTAGACTCCCATGAGCGGAAGCTCACAACGAATGGATGAAAATCAATCCCTCCTGACTCCTGACTCCTATTTTGAGATTAGAATATGAAACGTTTTACCTTACTTTCACTGACTCTAGTTACTAGTGCTCTCCTCCTTAATACTGCTGGATTAGCAACTGTTTCCAGAGCTGCTAGACGAATGTCCGGCTTTTCTGTCGATAGCCAACACTATATTTATCTAGAGAGTTCTCGAAACCAGATTACGGAAGTACCCACCGCACAAATACAAATTATTGATGTAGCGAAAAACTCCTGTGTCAGAAATGGTTGCCTAAAAACGGAATACGATCGCTCAGCTTTAAGTTTAACGAACCAAGCTGCGGAAGATGACTTACTCAGCCAAACTTTATCCCTCCGACAACGCTTGAAGCTGACTCGGTTGAAAGTAGGCAGAAAACTGCCAATCCTAGTTCGTTCCATTAGTTCCCGCAACAGCGATACAGTTCAAGTTCGTTTAACTAATCAAACACCCCTCTTGCAAATCCAGCTACAGCAAAGGTTTCGCCCATCTAACTTATCTGGAGGTACTTCTGATGTAGATCGTGCTTCGATGCGTTTAGTGGTTGATTATCAGTATCGTCGCCTGACTATTGGCAATTTGAATGATTATCGCGATGCGGTGAAAAAATATGCAATCCGAGAAGTGCGTTTGTCTCCCGATGGCAGTAAGTTGGTAGTGCTGATTGATCAGACACAACCCACTTATGATGGAGTACTGCAGACAACTTTAGTGCAAAGTTTTCCAATTTGGCGCTAAAAATAAAATCATAAGAAGAGCTGGCGGTGAAGCTGTAATGATGCCAACACTGTTAAATAATCGCTATCGGGTGCTTAATAAGTTAGGTGCTGGAGGGTTTGGTAATACTTTCCTGGCAGAAGATACCTATTTGCCTTCCGGCAGGCGATGTGTGATTAAGCAACTCAAACCTTTAACCCACGATACCCAAGCTTATCAACAGGCACAAGAAAGGTTTCAGCGGGAAGGGGCGGTTTTGGAAGAGCTGGGAGAAGGAAATAACCAGATTCCCCGCTTGTATGCTTATTTTTCTGAGGCTGGACAATTCTACCTAGTACAAGAGTGGATTGAAGGTCAAACTCTGACGCAAAAAGTGGAACAACAAGGTAGTTTGAAGGAGAAGGAAGTTACAGATATCCTGCTCAGTCTGTTACCAGTAGTTGATTATACCCATAGTTACCACATAATTCACCGGGATATTAAGCCAGATAACGTGATTATGCGGCAAAGGGATGGCTTACCGGTGCTGATTGATTTTGGTGCTGTTAAAGAAGCAGTCAAGACAGCAGTAAATCCACAAGCTAGTGCCGCCGCGCAATCAATGGTAATTGGCACTCCTGGGTTTATGTCTCCCGAACAAGCCGCAGGACGCCCAACTTATGCTAGCGATTTATATAGTGTAGGGCTAACAGCAATCTTTTTGCTCACAGGGAAAATACCCCAACAGTTGGAAACAGATGCTCAAACCGGGGAATTTTTATGGCGTCAGGAAGTACCGAATCTGCACTCGAACCTAGCAACAGTAATCGAGCGAGCCATTCGTTTCCATTCTAGCGATCGCTTTGCTAGTGCTAAACAAATGCTTGATACCCTACGAGCAGAAAGTTCTATGTCCCAGATGGAAACTGTGGCAGTTTCTCCTGGTTTACCCCAACAAAACCAGCCAACTCCACCTGGAAATAATTCTACCAGTTCCGGCACTGTCGCTATTGGTCAAACTCCTGCTCGACAAGTCAATGGAGGTAAATCAGTGATAATTGGCTTAGGCATTGCTGCGGGTTTACTCGTTGCTGCTGTTGCCGTTGGTTTAGGTATGAGACAATCTTCCGTACCTGTTTCAGAAAAACCTACTAGTGAACAATCCTCTTCAGAAGTTTCACCCTCACCATCCCAATCACCGGTAACTGAATTCCCAGAGGCTTCACCCTCTCCCTCTCAACCACCGGTAACTAAATTGCCAGAGGCTTCACCCTCTCCCTCTCAACCAGCAGTAACTAAATTGCCAGAGGCTTCACCCTCTCCCTCTCAACCAGCAGTAACTAAATCTCCAGAAGCTTCACCCTCACCATCCCAACCACCAGTAACCAAACCTTTACCAAAACCAGTTGAGTCTCCTTCCCCTGAGCCAGAAAACAAGGACAAAAATCCCAATCAGTCTGAGAAAATTCCGGCCTTTTCTACAGGAACTCAACGCAAAGCTGTAGAATTCGCTTTGGGTAAACCCACCAGAACATCCAGTGGTTTGTGGAATACTCGTGCAGTACTTTATGAAGAATATATTCCCAATCAAATAAGCCTAGGATATTTGTTTGATCCTTACTCTGGGCGTCTGCGACAAACAGAGGTATCTTTCTACCAATCTGTAGGACTAGAAAGGATGTCAGAAACTGTAAATAAGTTGCTTAATAACAATGCCTCAGATGAGATTAAGCAGGGACTAGCATCAGTATATCAGCGTCAAACCAATCGCTATCAGTTTGTTAGTGGTAGAGACAATAGCCTGGAAGGGGTGATTGAACGCAATAAGTACGATCGCATTTATGTTGGTATCTGGGAAGCAGATTTACATTAAAGCAACAGTATTTCAATAAGGCAGAGGGCAGAAGGAAAAGAGCCAAGTTGCAAGGTAAAAGGGGCTGCGATCTGTTTCCAGTAAGGCTTGCGCTATCGCACTGAGAAACTAGCTACTTCCACCAATTTTGTCACTGCTACCCTCTTACGAGCTCGCTTAATATGGTCAATCTTTTTGAGAGTAGATGATGTCAAATAACTTGTATCGCAGCTAGGACAACTAACAACAGGGACATTTTCAATTATAAGTAGATCTTGCCCTTTACCATAGGTTCTAGAGGCATAACGAATTCTGGCTTCAGCAAAACCACAAACATCGCAAACAGTAGATTGTTCAGTTTTAGAGTGCATAGACTGTGATGATAATAATCTTGCCAGATAAGCCTAGCTTAACAACTACTTCTATAAGATCGCCATCGGTAGAGTATCCTTGAATGCGGTATTTTCTCTCTGCTGTAGTTCTATCCTTCTGACGCTCAATAATTTCACCTGTGAGGATAGCTTGCTCAACATCAGTTAGCATCAGATTGTCATTATCCATTTCTTCGTCTGCATGGATCGTTATCACATACTCCTGTAGAAGAATCTTTTCTTGGATGTTTTTGAGAACAGATGCAAACACCGCTTTAGATCTGCGATCGCGCTTCAACAACAATCATCAGTTTATCGTGGTACAGGCATCTCGCCCGTCCAATTATTGAGTATTTATGTCCTGGTAGATATCTAAATTCAAAAAGTTCCTAGAAGAGGCAGGACTTTTTTCTTGAGTAACTCGACCAAAGCTGGCTCCATATATTCATAATTATCAGGGATATCCAGACAAACCACTCGCTTATTTTTCAGCCAAGGTCTAAACTTCTTAGAAAGTTTGCTTCGGTGTGACTTTTCCATCACAAAAATAATGTCAGCCCACTCAATCGCCTCACTGCATAAAGGTATCTCAGCTTCGGGATTTAGTCCAGCTGAATCAACCTCTAATCCTTCATAACTAGAGAAGACTGTCTCGGCTGTCGGGCTACGCAATCGGTTCTGGCTGCAAACAAATAGTAATTTTTTCATAATTTAAGGATGGCATATTAATAGCGGTGAGCTAAAAATCTATGTCACACTAAGCAATAAGGTGCAAAAATGCTATAAGGGCTATGTCAGCAGCAGACAACGAGACGATTTGGATTATCACCACTGAAACTATTCAACCAGAAGAGGATAACGGCTCCAAAAGTGGCGGTTCTTGGCAAAAACCTTCTGCTATAACCCCTGTAACTAAAACCACTAAAGTCAGTGTTCAAAAAGTCGAAGCTGAACTCTCAAAGTTTCTGCAAGTCGTAGGCGGGTTATTGAGCCGCGCTCAGAAGCAAGTTCCCTCTGATTCTGGACTCAGGCTTGATGAAATTGAGCTATCAGTGGAAGTCAATGGCGAGGGAGAGGTGAAGTTTTTGGGAACTGGTGGCAAAGTGGGAAGTAAGGGGGGTATTACTCTCAAATTCAAAAGGGCTGACTCTTTGGTGAGGAGATGACAAACTGGGCGTTGGCTATTGGCATCAATAAATATCAAAGATTGCGCTCGTTAGAGTTTGCTGTACGGGATGCTGAAGCTGTACGAGACTTCTTAAGAGATGAAGCCGGATTTGAGCGGGTTTTCTATTTCTCAGATAAATCTCCAGACGAGATTGCCCCTGACGGCTCACCTCAATCCACACAACCTACTTATGGCAATCTTTGGTCGTTCCTATTAGAGTTTTGTGAAGAACCTTATCTTGAAGCTGGTGACAACTTTTGGTTTTTCTTCAGTGGGCATGGAATTCGGCATCAAGAGCGAGATTATTTGATGCCCTGTGATGCCAATCCTAGAGCTGTAACAAACACTGCTATCTCTATTAGTTATCTAACAGAACGCTTGCGCCGTTGTGGCGCTGATAATGTGGTGCTATTCCTTGATGCTTGTCGCAATCAAGGAGATAAAGCTGGTGTTGGCATTGGTATAGAGAAACATCAGGGCGTCATTACCATTTCTTCTTGCAGTCCCCAAGAAAGAGCTTATGAAATTGAAGAAATTGGGCAAAGTTCTTTTACTTATGCACTGTTAGAGTCACTGCGGATTCAAGGGGAAGGTAACTGTGCCACAGTTGAAAGGTTATATCAACGTTTGCGCTATTGGGTGTCTCAAATCAATAACTACTACAATAAGCCTCAACAAATACCCTATGCGATCATTGAACCTGCCTCTAAGTACCATCTGATTTTATTACCCCGACAGGCAACTATGACGGATATTGCTACCCTCAGAGAAGATGCTCTTGAGGCTGAATTGGAGGGTAATTTGGAGTTAGCCGAACAGTTATGGACACGAATCTTAGCAGTATCTCCTGCTGATCCCAAAGCATTAAAGGCACTGAAGCGGGTTTGGCTCAAAGGACTGTCTGAAATAACTCCTGAAAAAGCTGAAAGAGATGTCAAGCTTGACAAAGATGCTGTTGCTGAATATGTTAATTCTCGCACCATAAAACCTTTGAAAAAATCAACAGTGCTTTGGGTAGATGATCGTCCTAGGAACAACATCTATGAGCGACAATCACTTGAAGCCTTGGGTATCAATTTTGTCTTGGCTCAATCCACTGAGGAGGCATTTGATAAACTTAACCTACAACATTTTGATTTGATTATTTCGGACATGGGACGCCCACCTGATCCACGAGCAGGTTACACATTACTTGATCAGCTTCGCTCTTGTGGAGATCGAACCCCATTTATCATCTATGCTGCTGATGCAAATCATCCTCAACACATTGCCGAGTCCCTTCGTCATGGTGCAATTGGTTCTACAAATAGGCGAAGCGAATTGTTTGAAATGGTATTATCTTTATTAGTGCGATCGCAGCAATAGTGCCGTGGCATACCTAAAGTAGACCTCTACCCTTACCGAGGACAACCAGGATGGAGCGCATGGCCACTAGCAATGGTATGCGTAATACAATTTATGGAAGACCTGACGGATCCTCAAGCGGTGGAGGCTGTCAGAGGGCGCATCGAAGGGACAACCTACAATCTTAGGTGTGCCACAGCAATAGAGTTAATGCGTAACTTAATTCAAATCCGCACCCACCCAATTCGATTTCTGCTCTATTTTGAGTGGATTCTCCTGATTCTTATTGCACTGACTGAAGTTATAAGTCTTTCTTTGCATCCCCCATTTAGACCACCCATACCTATAACACCACCCCATAGATCACCAATACTAAACCTGTTTTGTCTAGCATCTTTGGGGGCAATGGGACTTTGGTTACCTACTAAGGATAAGCAGATCGACAAAATAATTTATACAGGGTCAGAAATTGGTTTAATTCTGTTAGCTTCATTAGTCGGTCACATTCGTATGTTGCCCCTAATGTTAATTATTTTAGTGATTCGTAACTGTTTTCTTTTTAAGCATCAAAGTCGCTTTCTGATTACCGGATTTGCTTTTATGTTATTCCTGTTGAGGGAGATAGAGCGAGTTCAGCATATAGCTCTCAGGCGACCATTTATCGTGCCAGAACGATTGACATATCTGGTGTTTGGTTCGACAATCTTCTTTGGATTGGTTTTGATATTTTTACAACTCTTAGTGGATGCAGTACTATCAGAGCGTCAAAGTAGGGAAAAACTAGCCAAAGCCAATGATCAACTCCGGCAATATGCCCTCAGAATTGAAGATATTGCTACCTTACAAGAACGAAACCGCATTGCTCGTGATATTCACGACTCTCTAGGGCATTCTTTAACGGTTTTCAATTTGCACTTGGAAGCAGTTTTAAGGCTATGGGAATCAGAACCGGCTGAAGCAAAAGAATTGCTCCAAGAAGCGAAGCAACTCGGTTCAACTGCGCTCAAGGAGGTGCGTCAATCCGTTGCTACCTTACGTTCAGACCCCCTGGCAGGTCAGTCCCTTGAAGAAGCGATCGCTTCTCTTACAGAAGATTTCCACAAGTCTACAGGCATCTCTCCTACTTGTCACCTTAACTTGCAACAGCCAATTTCTGCTGAAGTCAAAACTGCTGCCTATCGCATCGTTCAGGAAGCATTGACAAATATTTATAAATATGCAAATCCAACAGAAGTAAGCATCCAAATTCAGATGACAACCAGCTTAGACTTGATAATTCAAGATAATGGTAAAGGCTTTAACCTCGAGCAAAATACCACTGGTTTTGGTATCCAAGGAATGCGGGAGCGTACCTTAGCATTAGGAGGTAGTTTTCAAATTGTGACAGCACTAGGAGCTGGATGCAAAATTATTGCTAAATTACCACTAATTAGGATTGATTGAATAAGCGTCTGATACCAAATTATCCTTCTGCTCCAATGTCTCAAATGGCTGTGGCGCGATCGCACCCAAATTCAAACCCATCTCAACCATCTTTAATAAGCAAACCATCCTGAGCAAACAGAGCAACTCCTGAAAGATTTAATCACAAGACCTTTAGCGTCAATGCATGGAAACTGGAAAGAAATCCAAGAATGGTTACTCGAAAGCAGTTGGGAATTTCTATCGGTATCAAAATTTTCGGCATTGCCACGAGTATGCTGGGGTTAATGTGGTTGGTGGTTTATGTTTCCTCTAATCGACTCGGAAAAGTCAATCAAGAAATTACCAGTTTAGCCAACTACACTATTCCCATCACCAACTTTGTGGCTAAGGTTAATGTTCATTCCCTGGAACAGGAGCGGCATGCGGAGAGGGTTCTCAAGCTTTATGAAATAGAGCCTCTGGATTTAGAGCACATTGAGGAAGAGAAGAAGCTGTTTGAGGAACGAAGCGATCGCGTGGATGAGGATTTGGCACAAGTTACTCAACTCGTTAACCAGGCAATCAAGCAAGCTCAGATTAATGCTAATCGGCAAAAGTGGACTCAGATCAAACCAATACTAGAGCAAATTGAAGCAGAGCACCAGGAATTCCACGAGCATACCGTGGCTGTATTTGAGCTTCTTGCTGCATCGGAGTTCGAGGAAGCGCATCAGTTGGAAGCAGCCTTAGAAACAGAGGCAGATGACTTTAATCAAGAAATTGAAGACATTTTCTTAGAACTAGAACAGTTTACCGTCAAAGCCGCCCGAGCAACAGAAAAACATCAGGAAGCCGTCCAAAACCTGAGTCGTTTTGTTGCCATCTTCGCTACTGCATTTGGTCTATTATCTACATTGGTGATAACAGTTGGTTTAGTCGAACCTGTCCGCCGACTAATTCAGAGTACTCAAGCAATCCGTCAAGGGAATTTAGACGCTCAGGTAGAAGTAACTACAGGGGATGAAATTGGTTCTCTAGCGCGATCATTTAACACCATGGTAGATGAACTCAGGCTTAAACAAAAGCTAGAGGATACCTTTGGTAAATACGTCGATCCACGGGTAGTGAAAAGCTTGATGAATAAGTCCGAAGGTGCTCATACCCAAGGAGAACGACAAGTTATGACTGTCTTCTTCTCTGATATTGATGGTTTTAGCCCCATCGCCGATACCTTAATTCCGGATGAATTAGTACAGGTGACTAATCAATATTTAACCTTAATGTCAGCTCCCATCTCCGACTATTCCGGTGTCATTGACAAGTTTATCCGCACCATGATTATGGGATTTTGGGGTCCCCCGTTTACTGATGAAACTAATCATGCTCAATTAGCTTGTTATGCTGCTTTAGAGCAAATTGCTCGATTAGAACAGCTCCGTCAGCTGATGGCTAAGGCTGCGGTTACAACAAGACAAACACCAGTGAATCTACACATTGGCATTGCCACTGGTTCTTTGGTAGTCGGCAACATGGGTTCAGCAGCCGCAAAATCCTATACGGTTATGGGTGATACCGTCAACACAGCTTCCCGCCTCAAAGGAGTCAGCAAACAATACGGTACTCAGGTGATACTGGCAGAGGAAACCTACCAGATGGCAGCTGAAGCAGTTGAGGTAAGAGAACTGGATTTGATTCAGGTGGTGGGTAAACAAGAACCAGTGCGAGTCTACGAATTGTTGGGACGAAAAGGGGAAATTAGTCGAAATGCGATCGCTCTACGAGATAGTTTTGAGCAGGGTTTAAAAGCCTATCGGCAACAGGATTGGGAGCAGGCACAGCAGTGTTTTGAGAAATGCTTGCATATTAATACAACTGATCCGCCAGCAATCCTGTACCTCCAGCGAGTACAAACCCTACGGGAAAATCCCCCCTCTCAAGATTGGGATGGAGTATGGCGGTTAACGAAAAAGTGATAAGCACTGACGACGTAGGCAACAGGCAATAAATCTTTGCCAACAGAAGTTCGGAAGGAAGATAGTAAATCTAAATTCTAAATTCTAAATTTTAAAATTCAACAGATATCATGACACGTTTCCTCCCAACTGTTCCCATTGGAGTTAAGATTTTCGGCATAGCGACTAGTATGCTCACCTTGCTGATGGGAGTCGCCTACATTAACCATAATCGCATCGCTCAGGTTAATGATGAGTTGACGGACATTGCTGAATATACGACTCCCATTACTGAACAAGTAGCAAGGGTAAATGTTCATGTACTAGAGCAACAAATCTACTTTGAGCGAGTGCTACGTTTGTATGAAACTGAGCCAGTTGACCTCGAACAAGTAGAACAGGAGCTGGTAAAATTTCAAAAACTAGGTCGGTTAGTTGACCAAGAAATTGAGCAAGCGATCGCACTATCCCAAGAAGCAATTGAAGCTGCAAAACAAACTCGCAATTTGATTGAGTTTGCTCGCTTGGAGCCGTTGCTAGAGATTTTAGAAAACGAGCACCAAAAACTTTATGACCGTAGTATCGTCATTTTTGACCTTCTACAGGCTAACAAGCGCGAAGAAGCTCGATTGTTAGAAGAACAGCTCGAAGCATACGAAGAAGACTTTGAACAGCACTCCCAAAACATCCTGTTTGACTTGGGAGGGTTTACTCAAGTTTCTACCGTCAAAGCAAAAGAACATGAGGAGGAAGCGGTTAAAGTAAGTTGGTTATTGGCTAAGGTTGCTAGCGGGATGGGAATACTATTTGCCTCCCTCGTCACTTTCGGTTTACTCTCTCCAGTAAGAAAACTCATCAGGGGAACTCAGGAAGTTGAACAGGGAAACTTGGAGGTGGAAGTGGCTGTTAACTCCAAGGATGAGATTGGCATGCTTGCAGACTCTTTCAATACCATGGTGGATGAGGTGCGGCAAAAGGAACGCATCAAAGCTACTTTTGGGCAGTATGTTGACCCCCGTATTGTAGAAACTTTAATTGAGCAACAAGGCAATGTCCATACCAGTAACAAGCAGGTAATGACGGTATTGTTCTCTGATATTGCAGGGTTTAGTAGCATCAGTGAAATGCTCACACCAGTGGGATTGGTGAATTTGATTAACCAGTACCTCACCCTTGCTTCCGAACCAATTACTCAACACAACGGCGTAATTGACAAATTCATTGGGGATGCGGTGACAGCTTTTTGGGGTCCTCCATTTGTCGGGGAAAAGGATCACGCTAAACTGGCTTGTTATGCTGCTTTGGAACAATTTACCCAACTAGCCAAACTGCGGCGGATGATGCCAGATATTATGGGATTCCGTAAAGGCTTACCGGAAATCAAAGTGCGGCTGGGTTTGGCAACAAGTGAGCTAGTTGCTGGCAATATTGGTTCAGAACAGTCCAAATCCTACACAGTTATGGGTAAGGCGGTACAGATAGCTGAACAATTAGAAAGTGCCAACAAAACTTACGGAACTAACATCCTCCTCATGGAAGAAACCAAAGTGCTGGCGGCTGATGCCATAGAAACTCGCGAAATCGACTTGCTTTCTTTAAATGATAAAGATGAGCCAGTACGAGTGTATGAACTGCTGGGTTACCGAGGGGAACTTGACCCTACTATGATACAACTACGCGATCGCTTTGAGGCTGGATTAAGGGAATACCATCAGCAAAACTGGGAGCAAGCACAATCTCATTTTGAAGCTTGTTTAAACCTAAAGGCTGATGATGGACCAAGCAGAGTGTACCTTAAGCGAATCTTCTTGCAGAAGTAGGGAATTCGGAATTGGATTGACCTGAGTTAACGGCAATCTTCTATAATCAATGTCAGGAGACAGTGGATTGGAATGCGGTAAAGAACTTGATCTCGGCTGCAAATATGGATTAATCTTGCCCATCCAAGACCTAACATTTTTTGCATGAGTGTCACCCGATAATCCTTAATCAAAACCTCTGCATCATTAACTGTCGGCATTTCTACTCGCAGCTCTTCTCCTCGCTGCTCAAGTCGAGCAAAGAGCATTAACTTCTGGTATTCCCTGTTGGGTGAAGATTTGAAGAATTCAATATCTGCTTTGTCCATTGTTTATAATACCCTGACAAAAACTAATACATACGGCATATTGGGTGTTAAATGGAGTACATATATCAATGATAAAGCTCTTCAAACTCAGAAAGCAAAGTTATTCTCCGTTGACGATTATGCTGCTACAACCAAAACAACGTACCAAACTTGATGATACTGAAGACGGGGAGTTTTACTCAATACCCAGGTTTGTCACCCATGTTGATGAGGGTTTTATCAATCAGTTAACCCAACTATATCGCGATCGCCTCCAGCCTAATAGCCGCATCCTGGATATGATGAGCAGTCATGTATCTCACCTCCCAGAGGAGATGGAATTTGCTCATATTGAAGGTCATGGTATGAATGAAGAGGAATTAGCTCGTAATCCTCGATTGCATCATTACTTTGTGCAAAACCTCAACAAAAATCCCAAGCTTCCCATACCGGATCAAGATTTTGATGCAGTTCTTAACTGCGTTTCTATTCAATACTTGCAATACCCAGAAGCAATATTCTCCGAAATTCACCGTATCCTCAAACCTGGTGGTATCGTAATTATTAGCTTTTCTAACCGCATGTTTTTCCAAAAAGCGATCGCAATTTGGCGGGATGGTACAGAAGCCAGTCGGGTTAAGTTAGTCCAAGGCTACTTGGAGTCTGTACCTGGATTAGGTACCCCAGAAGTGATTGCTCGTAAATCAGATGTACCAACTATTCTCCAAATGCTCGGTATTGGTGGTGGCGATCCATTCTATGCTGTTATCGCCCAGCGTTTATAGCTAAACAAATTTAGTATCAAACAACAAACAACCAATAACAAATAACAAACAACAATTTAACAATGAATAATATTCAACCATCTCTAAAGCTGCCAGAGATGGATACAGTTTGGCAGCAAACCCTAAACTGGCAGCCAGATGCAAAATGTAAAGCTCAGTTTCAGCACCTCTATAAAGAGATTTTGGAAGGCAACCGCCAGTTCAATTTAACTCGAATTACCACCCCCGAAGAGTTTTGGGAAAAGCATTTATGGGATTCTCTACGGGGAGTAGTACCTCAATTGGAATCTCTAGCTACACCACAGCAGGTAATTGACATTGGCACCGGTGCAGGATTTCCAGGACTACCAGTAGCGATCGCATTTCCCAATACTTGGGTTACCTTACTCGATTCCACCCGCAAAAAAGTCAACTTTCTAGCCAATTTAATACCTAATTTAGGTATGAACAATGTTACCACCTTAATTGGTAGAGCTGAAGCGATCGCGAAGCAACCACAACACCGACAACAGTATGATCTTGCTTTAGTGCGTGCTGTTGGTAAAGCATCCGTCTGTGCAGAATATGCGCTACCTTTGCTAAAAACTGGGGGTTTAGCTATTCTTTATCGAGGGAATTGGAGTGATGAGGAGACAGATGCTCTTTTACCAAAGTTGAAATACTTAGGTGGTGTCATTGAATCAATTGAACAATTCACAACGCCCTTGAGTAACAGCATTCGCCACTGCCTTTACCTGCGAATGCATGATCACACTGGCAAGATACCAGTTCCACAATGGATATATAAAGATTAATAGCAGAGTCATCTTCTAGAAAACAATCTCTTGTGGAACAGGCTTCTAGCCTGTCTCAATCTGCTATCGCGGAGTTGACGATAACTTATTGATAAATAACCCAAGTTGCTAGTTACTTGGACTTTGGACAAAAAAAAGGTTTGCGTAATTATTACGCAAACCTTTTTTGAGACAATAGCTTCTCTATCTCAGCAATAATCCTTCGCTGAGAAACGGCTCACTCAAAGACTGGAGGAGCACTGTTCATGGTACTTTATCAGGAGCGATGGGGGGGAATTTGCGGCGTTGTTAGGGGGTGAGAGCTTCCCAGCGATTGCGCCTTACCCAAGCAACATCAGGGCTACGATCCGCACCGTTAGGCAATTTAAATATAGTGGAGGAACTGAAAGTATAACCAAGGCGAGTTTGCCGATTCCAGACTACTAAATCGGTAATAAGATCAGCTTCTCGATTGCCGCTTTCACACCAACAGGGGTCATGATAATTAATTCTCCTTGAGGGGTACGTTCAATTTTTAACTCACGATTACTTTGACAAATTTGATAAAATTGCTCGTCACTCAGGTGAACGGAATCTAGGTTTAATCTCAGAGGACTAATCATCGTTACACCTTGCCTCAATTTGATATATTCTTAATTGTACTGCTTGCTTCGACGGGCGAGACGCCCATCTCCACAAGAAACTCACAAGAAAGTGATGATGGCAAGTTTATGCACATGAGATGTGTTGTGAGCTTATGACTAGTCTTTCTACTGCTATTGCTTCCCATACTCAAGGCACAAATCATCAAGTTAGGGACAGTAATTACCCCTTAAGTATTGCACCGATGATGGATCGGACCGATCACCATTTTCGTTACTTTATGCGGCAGCTCACGCGCTGCACTCTCCTCTATACTGAGATGGTAACTAGCGCAGCAATTCTCCACGGCGATCACGAACATCTGCTAGGCTTTTCCCCAGAAGAGAAACCTTTAGTTCTTCAAGTTGGTGGTGATGAACCGAAACACCTAGCTGAATGTGCCCGCATTGCTGAAGATATGGGCTACGATGAGATTAATCTCAACATTGGTTGTCCTAGCAGTCGCGTACAAAGTGGCAACTTCGGTGTTTGCTTGATGGCACAACCTGAACGGGTTGCCCAGGCTGTGGAAGCGATGCTTAAGGCTGTTAGCATACCTGTTAGTGTTAAACATCGCATTGGTTTCGATCAATGCGATCGCTATGAGGATATGGCAAATTTCGTCCGCTTAGTCTCTGAGGCTGGCTGTAAATACTTTAATGTACACGCCCGCAAGGCTTGGCTACAGGGTTTGAGTCCGAAGGAGAATCGCAACGTTCCACCCTTACGTTACCAAGATGTGCATCGTCTCAAGCAGGAGTTTCCCCACCTATTTATTGAGATTAATGGTGGATTTACTAGCTTGGAGCAGGTGCAGGAGCAGTTAGCTTTAGTTGATGCGGTGATGATTGGGCGTGCAGCTTACGACAATCCCTACTTGTTTGCCACAGCTGATGCCGAAATCTATGGTAAGGTGGTTACTCTCCCAACTCGTCATCAGGTTGCCGAAGCAATGTTCTCCTATATTGATTACTGGGCAGCAAAAAGTCTTAAGTTGAACAAAATTACTCGACACATGCTGCAACTGTTTGCAGGGCAACCAGGGAGTAGAGCCTGGAAGCGTCACTTGACAGAAAATTCCTGTTCTCCTGGAGCTGGTTCCGAGGTGGTTCGTGAGGCACTAGCGAAAGTACCTAAGTATTAGTCATTGGTCATTAGTTATTAGTCATTATTGAGATTAAGTACAAATATCGAATTTGAGTGTAATCAGTCTTTGGATACAAATAAATATACATGGGATATTTTTATCTTTTGATAGCAATAGTTGCAGAAGTTATTGGTACAAGTGCACTTAAAGCATCTGAAGAGTTTTCTAAATTGCAACCAACTCTTTTGGTACTAGTTGGATATGGTATTGCTTTCTACTTCTTATCACTGGCACTAAAAACTATCCCGATTGGTATTACTTATGCTATTTGGTCAGGCACTGGTATAGTCTTAATTTCTTTAGTTGGCTTGATCTTCTTCAAGCAATCATTAGATTTACCAGCAACCTTCGGCATCATATTGATTATTTCTGGCGTAGCAATTATTAATCTTTATTCTAGATCTGTGGCACATTGAGTCTAAGGCAACAAACTTCATCTGGGACATATACAGCGGTTTTCATCTAAGTTAAGTACAGAATTTGTCGCTTGAAGGCACAAGGCAGTCTCGATGAAAAAAATTTCACCACCATGCATGAAAGTAGACTTTTCTCTGTTCCCTGTTCCCTGTTCCCTACTTTCAAGTCAGACTCCCATGAGCCGAAGCTCACAACAAAAGGATGAAAACCTTTCTCTCCTGACTCCTGACTCCTGGCTCCTGAATTCTATTTTCAGATTAGAAGTAAGATGTACCTCATCAAGCTGCAAAGTGCTGTAGTTGTGAGAAGGTGTCGCTTGTTAGTTCATTAGTACTATATAATAGGGAAATGAATTTCACCCTAGCAAGCTTTGGAGGCTAAGCATGAGCAACGTTGTTGAGCAAAACAGCGCATTTGGTTGGTGCGAGTTGATGACGACAGATACAGAGGCAGCAAAGAGTTTCTACACGCAACTGTTCGGCTGGAAACTCAAAGATATGTCGATGGAAGGGATAGACTACACCACAATCTCGGCTGGAGAGCAGGAGATTGGCGGTATAATGTCGGTGTCTGCACCTCCAGTGCAAGGAAATCCTCCCCCCCATTGGGGCGTATATGTGACAGTGGAGGATGTAGATGCATCGGCGAAGAAAGCAGAAGAATTGGGTGCAACCATCCTTGTGTCACCTATGGATATTCCAGGTGTGGGACGATTCTCAGTTATACAAGATCCCCAAGGAGCTGTGCTGTCTATCATCACCTACAGCTGATTTAATAATCTTTGTCATTGCTCATTAGTCAAAGCGTACAAAGGACAAAGGACAAATAACCAATAACTAATTACTCCCCCGCTCCTCTGCCTTCAGTGAAGTGGGATATTTTTTTATTTGGAAGTCTCTTATACTTTTGCACCTGATGCTCCTCAGATAACGATTCAACTTGTGTAAAATGCTTAACTTCCCCAGCAACTTCTTCTAACGCTGAAAGTCGCTGCTCAATTTCCTCCAACCTTTGTTGAGAAGATGACATTCCTAGGTAGCTTCTTAGAGCTGCAATCACGATGTCTGACTTAGACTGCCCAGTTTGTTTCATCCGAGCTGCGATCGCCTCATTCAGCTCAGGAGATATTCTGACACCAAGGAATGGGTTAGCCATAGTATCAGTTCCATAACTGCCTTAGAGATAATAATAACTAGAAGATAACTACTAGATGATAACAGTAGGTAGTCGAGACTAAATCAACTGTGACAATTAATTAATTAATACTAAAGTCAAAACTCACCATATTGTCACAAACAGTTGCTCAATCCGACATACACTATTGAAAGGAGACTTGCAAAGAAAAAAATATCCAATCCCTTGCCGAGCTCAAGGAGCTGGGAGAACACAGTCAGAGCGTTGAAGCTAGTACCGCTGCGCGGAATTAAAAATGGAAAAGGCAAAATGCTTATAGAGTAAGAATTCTATCGACTCACACTGGTGGGTTATTTCCGCCGCGCTGCACTAGAGTTGTAAATTGGCTAATTTTTTTCTTGGAGTCCCTTAACTGAAGATAGAAATGTCTTAACCGATGTTTGTTGTTTTGGGCCAAAACCTTAAAAAAAAGAAAATAAACGTTATCATAATGATAACAAAGTTCAAATCACAGCATCTATTTGCTGTAGCTGTAATCAATGACTGACAATGCTTTGGTGGTTCTTTACCCAAAAAAGCGGTTGTTCATTCATCCCGGCAGTCTTGCGCACAAATCAAAATGGCATATCTGTATATCTGAATCCCCTCTGTATCTGAATCCGCTGTCATCGTCAACCAGCTCAAGTAAACATATGCTGATTGATCATTCTATTTACATAAATTCAGTAAGGAGTATCGATTAAACGTGGAAAACCACACAGAAAAAATCCTGGTGGTAGACGACGAAGCCGCCCTCCGGCGTATTCTGGAAACTCGCCTTTCAATGATTGGTTACGATGTAGTCACTGCTGCTGATGGTGAAGAGGCACTTTTACTTTTCCCTGAGGAAGCGCCTAATTTGATAGTCCTAGACATAATGATGCCCAAGTATGATGGCTATTACGTCTGTAGAGAAATAAGAAAAAAATCTGACGTACCCATCATTATGCTAACGGCCTTGGGAGATGTCGCTGATCGAATTACTGGTTTGGAACTTGGAGCAGATGATTATCTCGTCAAGCCCTTTTCACCGAAAGAGCTAGAAGCTCGAATTGCTTCTATTTTACGTCGTCTCAAAACTACCACTACTTCGACTTTTATCAGTTCCGGAGAAATTCAAGTTGGTGCTCTGCACATCAATACTAACAAACGGCGAGTTGATCGGGGCAATGAGCAAATCCGGTTAACTGGCATAGAATTTGGCTTACTGCAACTGTTAGTCAATCATTCCGGCAAACCAGTTTCCCGTGCCGATATTTTGAAAGCAGTCTGGGGAATAACCCCCATCTGCCATAGTGATTTGCGGATTGTTGACGTCCATATTTCTCGCTTGCGAGCCAAAATTGAAGAGAACCCCAAACAACCAGAATTTATTATCACTGCCCGTGGAACGGGCTATTTATTTCAGCGCATGGCTGAAATGGCAGAACCAGCAAGGGCTTGAAATTATCCTTTGTTTACTTTACAGCCGCTTTCTGCTAATGGCTAGTAGCTAGTTATTAGTGGAAGGCGGCTCCTCTTATGATGCTGATTTTTCACGGCATCTTTAGCGTGGAGGCTAGGTGTGGGGAGTGTGGGAGATGTGGGGAGATGGAGATACAAGAGAGAACTTCTGATTTTTTTAACAGCAATACAGTAACTTTTGATACATAAAATACTCAATTAAGGGAAATCTTTAATTTAATTCTCAATTTCCAAATTATCAGGTTAGGATGTGAGAATAATCATAACTAGCCAGTTAATTTTCCACAGAATTTGGTTGTCGGGGTTAGCTAGATAATTTCCACATAAAAAGAAAATCTCTCTGGCAGTAGTAGACCTAAATTAAAGCTTAATCGATAGAATCCTTACTCTATAAGCATTTTTAATTCTTAATTCTTAATTCCAGTTTACCAGTCATGGACTCCACAGACGCTATCAAGTCTACTATTCTCTACAATTTCCCAATAGTTGCTCCTGATATACTTCTCATTGATGCTTTGAAACTTATGAATCAGGAGGGAGAAAACTCTAATTATGGTATAAATTGTCCCTTGACAAAACTGCCTAGCAATCACAATATTACCTCATCTTTACCAGAATTTAGCTGTGTCTTGGTAGCACAAGAGCAAGAACTTTTAGGGATAGTAACTGTAGCCAATATAGTGCAATTAGTAGCTACAGGACAGGAGTTACATAAATTGGTAATTGCACAGGTGATGGAGCCATTAGTTATTACCTTGAAGGAAGCAAGTTTACCAACTCCTAGAGCAATCGTTTCTTTATTTTATCAGCATCAAATCTCCCATATACCAGTTTTGAGCGATTGCGGAGAGTTAGTAGGAATTATTACCCCTGAAAGTTTTCTGGACCAAACTCCTGTCTACCAGCAAGCTGGAGAAGCTCCCTCAAAGCTCAACCAAGAGCTAGCAAACAAAGTAGAAGAACACATAGCAGTTCTTAACTGCACTGTTGAGCAACTCAAACAGGAGATACAGCAACGCCAGGAGGTAGAAAAGGAACTTCGCAAGAGTCAGGCACTCTATCAAGGTATTGTTGAAGATCAAACGGGATTGATCTGCCGTTTTTTACCTAATGGCAAGATTACCTTTGTCAATCAAGCCTACTGCCATTATTTTGGCAAGCAGCCAGAGGAGTTAATTGGATACCAGTCTTCCCATCTAATACCGGTGGAAAACTCACCCCTCTTAGCAGATATAATTGCTGCTCTGAGTCCTGAAAAGCCAGTTTTGAGAGCGGAATATCAGGTCATTTTACCTACTGGTAAAGTGCGTTGGCATCAATGGACTATTCGTGGCTTCTACGATAGTGAAGGGGAAAAAGGATTCTTCCCTTCTGCCTTACAAGGAGAAAACCTTGTTCAACCAAATTGCTTGTTGAAGCTACAGGCAGTAGGTTGGGATATTACCGAACCCAAGCAAGCGGATCAGGTACTCCAGGTAAGTGAAGAACGGTATCGGTTGTTGGCAGAAAACTCCACTGATTTGATTTCTCGCCATAACTTGGCAGGGGTTTATCTTTACGCTTCACCAGCCTGCCGTACTTTACTAGGTTATCAACCGGAAGAATTAGTGGGATTATCTAGTCAAGACTTGATTCATCCTCAAGATTGGGCAACTGCTCAGCAATGCCAAACCAATATTCTTCAAGAACACGGCAGTTGCACTAGTGCTTATCGCATCAGGAAAAAAGACGGTAGTTATATCTGGTTTGAAACCACTAGTAAAACAGTGAGTGATCCAGATACTGGTGCAGCTAAAGAAATTGTTTCAGTTTCCCGAGATATCACTGAACGGCAGCTTTCACAAGAGCGTCTGCGTCTGTTGGAGTCAGCAGTTACCAACGCTAACGATATTATTTTAATCACCGACACAGATACTATTAATAGCTCTGGACTGAGGATTGTCTATGTTAACAAAGCCTTTACTCAGATGACTGGTTACTTGCCGGAAGAAGTGATTGGTAAGACACCGCGCATCCTCCAAGGTGCTAAAACGGATCGCAGCCAGCTAAATAAAATTCGCACTGCTATTTTAAAGCAGGAACCAGTTCAAGCTGAGTTACTCAACTATCGTAAAAACAGTTCTGAGTACTGGATAGAAGTCAATATCGTCCCTATTGCTAATGAGCAGGGGCAGTTTACCCATTTTGTTGCCATACAGAGAGATATTACCAAACGTAAGCAAGCTGAAGCGGAAATGCTTAAAGCGCTAGCCAAGGAGCGAGAACTCAACGAACTGAAATCTCGCTTTATTGCCATCACTTCCCATGAATTCCGTACTCCTCTTGCTACTATCCTCTCTTCTGCGGATCTCTTAGAAAAATTTCCCTGTACAGAAGACGAAAAGCAGGAGTTGTTTAATCAAATTCAAACCTCTGTCAAACATATGACTCGGCTTTTAGAGGATGTGCTATTTGTAACCCGCTCGGAAGCAGGAAAACTGAAATTTCGATCTACCCAGCTTAATCTTGAGCAATTCTGCCATACTCTGGTGAAGGAGGTAGAAATTGGTGTAGGTAAACACCACCGGCTTTGGTTTAGAAGTAGTGGTAAATGCAGCGCCTTGAGCGATGAAAAACTACTCCGCAGCATTTTGAGTAATTTGCTTGCCAATGCCATTAAGTATTCTCTCCCGGGCAGTGCAGTCGAGCTAAGGCTAACTTGTCAAGATAGCTTTGCTATCTTTCAGGTGCAAGATCAGGGTATTGGCATTCCTCTGGCAGATCAAGAGCATCTATTTGAAAGCTTTCATCGAGCCAGCAACGTTGGTAACATTTCCGGCACTGGATTAGGATTAACCATTGTCAAAAAATGTGTAGAGTTGCACAGGGGAGAAATAGCTGTGGAAAGCGAAGTAGACAGGGGCACTACTTTCACTGTCACACTACCAATGAACTATGAACCATCAAAAAAAGAAAACTATTCTAGTGATTGAAGATCAGCAAGCAATTCGAGCTAATATTCTCAAGATCTTAAATCATGTTGGATTCCAAGTAATCGGCGCAAAAAATGGCTCAGAGGGTGTGGAGTTGGCAAAAATCTATTTACCAGACCTCATTGTCTGTGACATTATGATGCCAGAGATAGATGGTCATGATGTACTCAAAGAGTTGCTCCAAAATCCAGAAACTGCTAGGATTCCTTTTATTTTCCTCACAGCCAAAGCCGACAAGCCAGATATTCGGCAAGGAATGAATCTTGGGGCAGATGACTATCTCACCAAACCATTTACTAGTGATGAATTAATTGATACAGTCTTGGCTAGGTTGGCAAAACACGAAACAGTTACCCAACCCTATCTAGACGATATCAAGCAAGCAACAGATGCTATAGAGCAAGTAGCAGGTGATATCAAGCAAGCGGCAGATCAGGTGAGCAACTTATCCTACAGCGACTCACTGACTAACCTTTCCAACAGGAAAGCACTGCTTTATTGGTTGCCAGAAGCTCTCTCGGAGGCACAAGCAAAAGAGGAGCAGGTTGCAGTTATCTGTTTAAATTTAGATGATTTTCGTAGTGTTAATAGCAACTTGGGACAAGCAATGGGAGATTTATTGCTCCAAGCTGTGGCAGAAAGGCTGCAAAATGCAGTGCCAGAAGAAAATGCGGTTACTCGTATTGGTGGAGATGAATTTTGCTTGATCTTGGTAGGGATACTTCAGAAACCAGATGCTGCTCAATTAGCTCAAAACCTCCTTAACTTGCTCACTCAACCTTACTCTCTCAATGGTAAGCAGGTATCTATTCAAGCGAGCATTGGTATTGCCCTTTATCCGGAGGATGGCCATAATCCAGATCAACTACTGACAGCTGCAGATCAAGCAAGACGCTCGTGTCGGATGCAAGGAGGGGGCAACTATCAATTTTACAGCTCATTGGTATCATCGCAAATCAGACAGACATAACGGGTTATATATGCCGGATTTGGTATGAGATGCTATGCTGCGATACTGGTGGCGAAATTAACATTATTGAATATTGGCAACGAGACGAAGATTTTTCAAGCCCCCCAGCCCCCAATTCTGGGGGAGCTCGGACTCAAAGTCCCCCAAAATTGGGGGATTTAGGGGGCTTTGGTGCCGTTTGGCTATATTACGAAATATTTCGCTACCAGCATCTGCTGCTAACGCACCTGAGCCTTAGCAGCATGGTGCGATAGCAGTGAAGCATCCTTGTTGAGTATTGCTGAACTTCGTTCCGCTTAGCAAACGCAAACACTATCACCTCAGCATGTGAGAAAATTTACCTCAGTTTAACAATCAAATTTGTAATGGCTTCAGTTACTTCCCGTCCAGCCAAACATAAAAAGGCTAAAGGTCTTAAACCAGGTAGCCGCCGTCCAGCTAAGGAACTGTGTAGCGAATGTGGTTTATGTGATACATACTATATTTATTATGTCAAGGAAGCTTGTGCTTTCTTAAACCAACAGATTGCCGAACTTGAAGAACAAGCCCATGGACACAGCCGTAACTTAGATAATCCTGATGATTGGTACTTTGGCGTCAATCAGAAAATGATGGCAGCTAAGAAAAAAGAACCAATCCCAGGAGCTCAGTGGACAGGGATTGTTAGTAGTATTGCGATCGCTATGCTCAATAGCGGTAAGGTTGAAGGTGTTGTTTGTGTTCAAAATACCAAAGAAGACCGTTTTCAACCCATGCCGGTTATTGCTCGTACTCCAGAAGAGATTCTGGCGGCGCGGGTGAATAAGCCTACCCTTTCACCTAATCTTTCCATACTCGAGCAAATTGAACAATCGGGAATGAAGCGCTTGTTGGTAATTGGTGTCGGTTGCCAAATCCAGGCATTAAGAGCAGTAGAAAAAGAACTAGGCTTAGAAAAACTCTACGTTTTGGGGACGCCTTGTGTTGATAATGTTACCCGCGCTGGCTTACAAAAATTTCTGGATACTACCAGTCGCTCACCAGAAACAGTAGTACATTACGAGTTTATGCAAGACTTCCGAGTTCACTTCAAACATGAGGATGGTTCGGTAGAAAAAGTACCCTTTTTCGGTTTGAAAACTAACCAACTCAAAGATGTTTTTGCCCCCTCTTGCATGAGCTGTTTTGACTATGTAAACTCCTTGGCAGATTTAGTTGTAGGTTACATGGGAGCTCCCTTTGGTTGGCAGTGGATTGTAGTACGAAATAACACTGGGCAAGAAATGCTGGATTTGGTGCAAAACCAGCTAGAAACGCAACCAGTAAGTTCCAAGGGAGATAGACGCCAAGCCGTGCAACAGAGTATCCCTGCCTATGATCAAGGAGTTACCCTACCAATGTGGGCAGCAAAGATGATGGGAGTTGTAATTGAAAAAATTGGTCCTAAAGGTTTAGAATATGCTCGTTTTTCCATTGATTCCCACTTCACCCGCAACTATTTATATCTCAAGCGCAATCATCCAGAGAAGTTAGAAGCTCATGTACCCGAATATGCTAAGCGAATTGTCGGGCAGTATAAGTTACCGCAATCTTGAACTATAGCGTTTTACTTCAAAACCCTTTCTCAATGGACTTGTGTTTTAAGCTTTCCTAACTGTATGTTTATAAATTCAGCAGCAGTAACCTGTGTGCGGTATTCGGGTATACCATTTACTGCGGGGTGAATCCAGTAACCTAGGCATAGATGAGGTGATCGCCAAATGTCTAAATGCTCTACGGCTGGATCAGCATAGAAACTGTCTTCTCCAGCACCCAAGAGTCTTGAACTCCAGTGGGTAAAGTAGTCATGACTGAGTCGGTAAATGGGAAAATTGCCATATAGAGGCACACCCCAACCATCAATGGCAAAAAATGCCTCAACTTTGCCTCCTAACAGTTGCCATGCCCAAGCTGCACCAATAGCACCAGCAACTCCAGCACTGAAGCTAATAAATATTACCCCAGCCTGCTCCACACTAAGGTGATGGCATAAGAATTTCACTATATGTCCAGTTGAGTAAGCTGGATAGTTTTGAGTGGGGAAAATTAAAACATTATCACTCGAGAGACTGAATGTATTACTACGGCGCAACCCTGTTAAAAAGTCCTGCGTTAGCTGAGATTTATGGATACCTGGACAAATAAGTAATAGCAAATCTGGCAAGAGTTGTATAGGTTATTAGTGAGGACAGGCAAAAGGCAACAGTATTTGTAATAACAAATTTATGCTTACTTCTACCAAAGAACTTTTAGAGACAGCCCAAAAACATTCCTACGCCATTGGTGCTTTCAATTTGTATAATCTCGAAGGTGTCAAAGCCGTTGTCAATGCTGCTGAAGCCGAAAATAGTCCTGCAATAATCCAAATTCTGCCTAATATTCTAGAATATGGTGGTTCTCCCTTGGTGAAACTCTTTTTAGAGGCAGCAGACTCAGCAAAAGTCTCGATGTCAGTTCACTTAGATCATTGTGACGATCGCGCTATCATTGAAACTGCTTTAGAAGCAGGGGTCAAATCGATTTTAGCCGATGGTTCTAAGCTTCCCTTTCAAGAAAACCTAGCTTTCACCCGCGAAATGACGGCTCTAGCCCATGCAAAGGGGGCTACAGTGGAAGCAGAAATGGGCAGAATTAGCGGTACCGAAGATGGAATGACTGTTGCCGAACAAGAAGCAAAAATGACCGATCCCCACCAAGCCAAGGAATTTGTAGCAGAGTCGGGAGTAGATTTTCTGGCTGTCACCATCGGCAATGTTCATGGTAAGTATTACCGCGAACCCCAACTAGATTTTGAGCGTTTGGCCAAGATTCGTCAACAACTCCAAATCCCCTTGGTGTTACATGGTGCTTCTGGTTTACCTGCCAGCATGATTCAGCAGTCGATTGAATTAGGGGTATGCAAGTTTAATGTCAATACTGAAGTACGACAAAAATATCTCCAGTTTTGGCGGGAGTTCGGAAAAACTGACTCTCAAAGGGATCTTTTAGATTGTCAAAAAGCAGCAACGGAGGCAATGCAAGAGGTTATTGCTGAAAAAATTAGGTTGTTTGGTAGTGCTGGTAAAGCGTAGAAGGTGTTTGAAAAGATTTGACAAAAGCTACTGAATCGCTTTCGTTCCAATGAACAGAAGGAAATTTTTAAAAATATGCAAACTATTGGGTATTTCCCTCTCTCCTCCAACAGTACTCAGTTTCTGTGCTGATGACAATAGCAGTGGTAATAACCATAATATAGGCGCGAACTTCTCCGGTACTGTGCTGATTATCGGAGCTGGAGCTGCAGGAATGTCAGCAGGCTATTTGCTAGCACAAAGAGGAGTTAATTTCCTCATCTTAGAGAGCTCACCTAGGTATGGCGGGAGAATGAAGCAGACGACTCAATTCACAGATTTTCCAATTTCTCTTGGAGCTGAGTGGTTACATGTTGGGGAGACGACTCTCCGAGAGATTGTGAATGATCCTAATGTGCCAATAACTATTCAGACTCAGGAATACAATGACCAAGACATTATGGCTTATTTTGACGGTGACACATTAACTTTGGAGAGGGTAGGTGATTTTAGCGATCGCACATTTATTGGCTCTACCTGGTTCGATTTTTTCGACACATATATCGTTCCGCATATCCGCACAAAGATAAAATTTAACACACAGATAGTATTAGTTGACTATCAGGATGATAAAGTAGTTTTGGTAGATAACCATGGCTCTAAATATGAAGCGGATAAAACTGTTGTAACCGCTCCACTAAAGATTTTGCAAGATGGTGATATTCAGTTTATCCCCTCTCTACCAAATGCCAAGTTAAAGGCAATTGATGATGCATTAGTTTGGGGCGGCATCAAGATTTTCATGGAATTTACAGAGAAGTTCTATCCCACATATTTGAGTTTCCTTGATAGCCAAACTAATAAAGGACAGCGCGTATATTATGATGCGGCTTATGCCCACAATACCACCTCCAACATTCTAGGCTTATTTGCTGTCGGTGAGCAGGCTGTGCAATACCAGAGACGTTCTGGAGCTGCATTGCGAGATTATATCTTACGTGAACTGGATGCAGTATTTAGTGGAAAGCCATCCCGAACTTTTGTTAAGCATATTGTTCAGAATTGGAACGACGAACCGTTTATACGCTCAGCATATTTAGCAGACGTTGCACCTAGGAAAATTTCACGTACTTTATCTACCTCAGTTGATCAAAAGGTCTTTTTTGCCGGGGAAGCATATACTCAGGAAAATGATTGGGGTGGAGTACATAATGCTACACGCTCTGCTAGAGATGCCGTTTTTGAATTGTTAACCCAAATGGTTTGACAGTCTCAAAGCTAGCCCAGCAAGGGCGCGGACAGGATTTGCTGCAGTGCTGATGGGCATGACAGACATATCACAAACATACAGTCCGGTGGTACCTCGGATTTTGAGGTCTTCATCTACAACCGATTCATCATTGAAGCTGGCGTTGCGGTTAGCTTTCCATGGCATCCGCAAGGTGCCGCAGGCGTGATGTACGGTACCCCAACCGAAGGGCCATTGCTTGCCATCGCCACCACCGTACTCATCGGTAATCAAGTCCACATCATTGAATTGTGCAAAAACACGATTTCTCGTTTGATTGAGTAGATCGAAAAACTCCTGCTGCCCTTTCCTCCAGCCTGCGAGAGCTGGGAAGCGAGACTCTAACAAATCATCCAACACGGAAAAGCGCTTGAAGCGGATTTCTGGGATATAGTTGTCATTCGCGTGGGAGAAAATGCCGTTCTCATCATCCAAGCAATTGGCAAAGCTGAACTTGATATCTATACGGGTTTTGCTAGTATCATCGACAACTGGTTCAGCAGAGGGATCGTTGTTTCTCAAGTGCCAGTATTCGTGATTGATATTCATTTCGATATTGAAGGGAAAGCTCACATAACCGTTGGCGTCAAGTTTGCCGCGTGAGTAAAAGATAATCTTGGCGTGATCGCGGCGACTGAGAGCAACATTGCCTAACGACGAGACATAAGCCTGAGACTCTCCAGTAACGGGATGATCGGTTAAGCCAAAGCCAACAAGCTGCTTAACGTTATCAGGCATACTTTGATAGACCGCAGAGCGATTGACTAGCTTGGGACTTTCCGTAGAACCAGCAGCAATCACGACTTTAGGGGAATAAAAACTAACTTGTTCTCCGGTGATGGTGTTGGTGGTTTTAACTTCATACCAGTCAAAGGGTAGGTTGTTGATCCCTTCTATAAAGCTGTTGAGCTTGATGAAGAGTCCTTTACCGTCTTGGTTGACGCCTGGTGTTAAGCCCACCTGATTAATGAGTAGTTCAGCCGTATTAAACACACCAGTAGGCTCCACAAAAAACTCGCCTCGCGGTGTGCCATCGGGGTTGAGATAGGGCTGGTGTAGAGCACGAGGTGCCTCCTCTATTACAAAGTCAGCATTCAGAGGACTGTTCTGGAAATGTTTCACTACTTCTTTCGCTTTGTCGCCCAGTGAGATTGACTCATTCATCCGGTCAGCGGCTAAGCTAAAATACTCTGAGGCTAAATCCTGACGCACCCTATCTGGGAAGAATTCCAGTTCCCAGCTTTGAGGCTCTGGAATCAGACCGGACCAAAAAATGGAACGTCCGCCAAAGGCTAATTGGGGCTTTTCGCCAATAAAATTACGATCGGATGGTAGTTGTTTAAAGTTGTCAACACCAAAATGTCTGGCTACGGCAAAGTTGGGAATCCGACTGATATTGTAGACATGTGTTGGGTAAACGAATGAACCCGCATCCAACACCAGAATTCGGTGACTCTTACCTAATCGATCTGCTAGGTCGTCAGCCAGAATGCCACCGCCCATTCCAGAACCAATAATAATGAAGTCGAAGTCTTGATTAGCACCGTCATAGTCTCGGATCAGACGGGTGTGGGCTTGGGGCTTTTCGACAACCAAATTTGCATAGTTGTTCTGAAATGGCATCTGTTCTATCCTAATTTTTTGAGAATTACGTTATACGCGAAATATCCCAGCTATGGAGAATAGTACTTTAAGAAATAAATCACAAATGTATTTACTTTGATAAAAAAGTATAATTGTGATAAGTCCCATATTAAGTATTAAATCACCCCTAGCTTGGCTAAACGCTCGATAGTTTCTTGCTGAGTTCTAATAAAATGTTCACGCTCTACCTCTGTATCCAACATAGTATTAGCAGGGTAAAAGTGAGATTGTTGATAAGTGTCTGCATAAAGTGCTGAGCGATGTCGAGCCAGCAGATTGCTCATCCCCAGTCGGCGACGGTATCGTCGCAATGCTGCTAAATCTATTTCCGCAAAAGCCGCCATACTCTCACCTGCACCAGTTTCAGCTAAAACTAGTCCTCGATAATCAATAATTTTCGAGCCGCCATCTACTGAAGCAGTGGGGATAGCTGTATTAGCGATACCTGCCGTATTAGCTGAAATAACATAAACCATATTTTCCACAGCACGAGAGATTTTGGCTGCTTCTTTCGGTACTCGTGGATTGCCGTAAACTTCTGATGTGGGGTGGAGAAAAATTTCTGCTCCCCTTGTCGCTAAGGAACGTGCTACTTCGGGAAACAGGATTTCATCTGAGGCTACAGCGGCAAGATTGCCAATGGCAGTTTTAGCAACGGGGAAGACTCCATCAATTCCATAGCAGTCGAGATACCTATCCCAAACATCATGGGGAGTCGGAGCAAACATGGAGTTGAGTCTACGATAGCGCAAAACAATTGTTCCAGTTGGATCGAAAACAAAACAAGTTTGGAAGTACAATTGAGGAAAATTAGGATCCAGCTCATAGGCATTCCCTGCGAGAAATATGCCCTGTTTTTGGGCAATCTCACCCAAGCTTTCATATAAAGGATCCGTCATTTCTAAACAGGCTTTTTGTGCCCAAACAGTCACTGATTCACCCATAGGAAAACCTGTCAGTAAATATTCTGGCAGTACCACCAACCGACAATCAGAACCAATAAAGGCAAGACTAGCAGCAATTTGTTGCCCTAATTTCTTAATGGTATCTTGCATCAGCGATCGCGCTTCGGTTCGGTTTTGTGCTTGGTTAACTGCTCGGCAAGTTACCTGAAGTGCCAAAGCTCTGAATGAATCTACCCTACTCAGTTTTTTTTCGCTCATCTTGCACTCTATAAATTCCGTGATATCAAGTTCGGATAAACAGTTATCATTCTCTTCTACCTTGCAACCTTCTTCTTTCTCTTCTGCCCTCTGCCTTCTGCCTTCTGCCTTGTTCTCACCAAAGTGTAAGTATTCCATCGAACTTGATAAGACTCTGTGGTTTGCTTCAAAAAGAGTATCATACTAAATCCGGTTTCCATACCCCCCTAACACTCTATGCAGAATTTAAGCGTGGGTTTTCATAGCTGGATTTAGTATAAGTGGGTTTTCATAACCGGATTTAGTATCACTCCCCAATTAGATCAATTACCACATTTAATAGAGAATCATCATGGAAACTGCTTTTAGTTAAATAATAATCTGCTCCGGCATCTAAACCTCGAATCCGGTCTTCTTCACGGTCTTTATAGGAAACAATAATTACAGGAATTGAATTCAACTGAGTATGACCTTTAATTTGGCTCACTAGCTCAATTCCATTCATACGGGGCATATCTACATCAGTAATTACTAAATCATAGTCACCAGTACGAACTGCATTCCAACCCTCCATCCCATTTACTGCAACTTCAACTTTGTAACCTTTGTTTTCTAGTAACTTCCGTTCCATTTCCCGCACAGTAATAGAATCGTCAACTACTAGAATATTTTTCTGGTGTCTGGTTACGGTGATATCAGCTTCCCGATTAACCCGACTCAACCGCCCATCATTGAGTAAGTTATCAATAGAGCGAACCAAATCAGCTACATCTATAATTAGCACGGGAGAACCATCTTCCATCAAGGCAGCGGCGCTAATATCTGGAACTTTGCCTAGACGCGGATCTAAAGGTCTGACAACTAAATTACGCTCACCGATAAACCTCTCTACAACTACTCCATAGCGGTTGAAATGGTCGCTGATAATTACCACTGGCAAAGCATTTGTATAATTAGTATTTTTAGTTTTACTCTTAGTAAATTCTGGTAATTCCAACACTTGTTGAGCAGCAATGAGTCCAATATTGTGTTCATTCATCGTGAAGTACTGCTGATTTTCAACGACAGAAATTTCTTCTTGCTCCACCATGACAATCTGCTCAATGCGTGTCAAGGGAAAAGCATAGGGTTCTCCTGATATTTCCACTAACAGGGTGCGAATGACAGACAAAGTCAGAGGCAATTGGAAGTGAAAAGTTGTTCCTTGTCCTAGTTTAGAAATAGCTCGCAGAGTACCTCCTACTTCCTCTACCATGCTCTTAGCAACATCTAAACCAACACCACGACCAGAAATTTCTGTTACTGTATTTGCTGTAGAAAATCCAGGTAAAAAGAGAAATTGCATCAGCTCATGTTCTGTTAGCTGATGGGCCATTTCTGAGGTTACTAATTGCTTGTGCACAATTTTCTGACGCATGTTTTCCAAATTTATGCCCTTGCCATCATCAGAAACAGTAATTGATAACATTCCCGCTCGATGAGATGCTTCCAATTGCACCGTACCTTTTGCTGGTTTCCCTACTGCCAGACGTTCTTGGGGAAATTCAATACCGTGATCTATAGCATTACGCAAAATATGAGTCAGGGGAGCTTCTAACTTCTCTAAAATATCCCGATCTACTTGGGTAGATTTGCCCATAATTTCCAATTTAGCTTCCTTACCCAACTCCTTGGCTAAATCCCGCACCATGCGGTAAAAACGATTCACTCCATCGGAAAAAGGGCGCATGTGAGAAGCAATAACTTCCCGATAGAGACGATCTGAAAGATTAGCAGAACGACGAACAAATAGCTCCAAGGCAACTAGGCGCTCGCTCAGTATTTCGTGACATTCGCTAGCTTTTTGTTGTGAGTGTCTTAGGCGCTCCTCATTAAGTTGATTGAGGGTTGAATCAGCCCAAGATTCCTGTAATTTTTCGAGAAGATTAGACAGTTCCCTTTGGTTTTTTTTTAATTTGAGCAAGGAATCAACAAATGGCTGCAACCAATTCGCTTCTACTAGGGATTCACCTGCCAAACCCATTAAGCGATTTAAGTTTTCGGCACTTACCCGCACTACCCGATCTTTACTTTGTAAGGTTTGAACTGTGGGTTCAACAGAGGTAAGCTTTGATGTGGGAATAACTGATGTCGGCTCTTGAGTTTCCTGAGAATGTAATTGCTGCTGCTGTTCAGGTTGTCTAGGAGGAGTTGTCTCCTGCTCTATCGTCGGTAACTCTTCGGTGGAGACTTCCTCTAATTTAACTACCGAATCCGCTTGAGTTTCTATCATTGCAACTTCCCCAGCTTCCCCAGCTTCCTCAGCTCCCCCAGCTCCTTCAGCATCCTTACTTTCCTCACCCTCCAGGATAGCTGCGATCGCACTAACTAAAGTTTCAATCTCCTCTTCATGTTGAGATAACCAATTGTCGAAATTGGCTTCAGGTACTTGGCTGATACGTAGGAGGAAATCAACTCCACTCAACAACACATCAATTTGATCTGTCTCTAGAGTAATAGTTTCAGCCTGAGCAGCAACAAAACAGTCTTCCATCCCGTGAGCTACTTTAACGGCAGCATCAATTTCCAAAATCCGCGCCGCACCTTTAATCGAATGAGCAGCACGCATCAGGGATTCCAATTCTTGGGGGGACTGGGGTTGGTTTTCTAGAGCCAGTAGGTTCTCATTTAAAATTGTTGTCTGAGTTTCTACCTCCATGCTGAATAAATCCCGCATGGAGAAATTACTCATATCAGAATCGCCATTGTTCAAATAATCCTCCGATTGAGAGTATAAAACAACAACTCATAGTCCAAGTAATTAATTTGTCTATTTTGCCAGTTAATCAGCGATTTTGTATAAGTTTGTGTTGCTTTGGAAATCACCACTGGTGTATCTTGTAATTCCTCAGGCTCAAAGCTTTTGATACCATATATTTCATCAACAGCAAAAACCCATTTTGTACCTTCTTTTTCGACAACAACCATCCTTCGGTAGACTACAGGACTTATATTGTGCTGTTTATCAGCTGTCATTTCCAAACCAAGGAGCTTGCCCAAGGAGATGCATAAAAGGATTTCCCCTCGGATATTGACTATACCCAAAAATACCTCATTACTGAGGTGGGGTAAAGTGTGAATAGTACAAAGTTGGGTTACTTCTTTGAACAAGGCTGCCGGTAGTGCTAACCACTCTACTCCAATACGAAAAATTACTACTGATATATTGTCTACAGACCGACTAGTCGTATCACCAAGTTGTAGTAAAGATTGGGAATTTTTTGCTTGTGCTAGTAAATCAGTCCATTCCTGGAGATAGCCAGGAGGTACTTCTCTTTCTAGCAAACTACGCCCAGCAGCAGAAAAGACAGGACAATTGCGGCAATGGATAAATTTTTCCAGCTCATCGCAAGTACGATTGCCTATTACACCAATCTGGTTCCAGCAATCATTTAGTTGTTGGTTATTAGTTATTGGTTGTTGGCTATTGGTTATTAGTATCGTTTTTTTAACATTTTCCATCAGCCCAACTCTTCTTCTTTTCTTCCTTTGTGTCCTTTGTGCCTTTGTGGTTAATTAAATAAATCTAGTCAGCTGCACCCGGTAGCGTTCTTTTTTAGTTACACTAACTTCCCCAACCTCCACTCGTCCCTTGCCACGAATCGCAATTAAGTCTCCTGACTTAATCAAATAGCTAGCTTGGGTAACTTCTTTCCAGTTCACCCGAACATCACCACCACTAATCAACTCAACCATTTTATTGCGGGAAGTGCCAAAACCAGCTGAGGCGATCGCATCTAAGCGCATAGATGCTTCTACAGTTGTTCGCTCTTTTTTCTTTGGTTCTCGAACCTTCAATTCACTCAGCTCAATCTGTTGGGTTTTCACGGGTACAGAACGCACCTGAGTTAAATTAGCTGCCAGAAACTCCACCATTTCTGGCACAACAATCGCTTGGGCTCCTCTTTCTCCCAGTACAATAATATCACCAGTCTTTTCCCGCACCAAACCTGTTCCCAACATTGCCCCCAAGAAATCCCGGTGGTTAGCTGGATCAAAGAGAAAATTACCTGCAATATCTAATGCTACTAATTCTACCTGGGATTGCTCCAAAGGCAGTTCTTCCCGTGCGATGGCTAAACGTTGTCGTTCTGCTTGAGGATAACCTCCCCAAGCCAACAACTGCACTTCTGTCAGACGGTTAAACTGCTCCTGGATTTCGATTAATACTGGTGGTGAGAGAAAATCAGTTAAGACGACTTCCCAAGTCTTGATTGCCTGTTCCGCTTGATCAATGATACGGGCAACATCTTCGCGATTTTCGACTCCTTTTAACAGTTCTTCTCTTGGTAGCATTCTAGTTGTTGTTTATTGCTCAATAACAAGTCTTGATATCCCTTCAATGTTGCCACTAGCTGACAATAATTCTAAACGTCTCTACAACCCGATCAACAAATTCTTTTGGCAGTACTTCTCCGGTTGTTTTCCACCAGCGTGTACTTAAGTCAAGAGTTCGCACTTGCTCAGCGATGACTGATCCATGAACTTTAAATCCTTCAGGAATCGGAATCATCATCTTGATTTCAGGTTTAATAGTGCTTGTAATGGGAGTGACGACGATGATTCCCTGACGAGCTAGATTGAATTTCCTATTACTCATAACAAGGCAGGGTCGAGCATTGCCTGATTGTTCTCTGCCAATGGTTGGGTTCAAGTTTATTCTAATAACTTCGCCCCGTTGAATATTCATTTATCCCTCAACTGATTAAATGATTTCTTGACCGAGCGGCTTGCTTTCAACGAAATCTTGTATATCGTCAGGATACTGAAAATCATTGGGAATGCTGGCTAATAGCTCCTCAAGGGTTGAAGAACTGTTCTTCTTGGTGATAATGAGGGCATCCTCTGACTCAGTCAGTTCAATAACTGAGTGTTCATCAATACCGAAGCTTTCCGCAATTTTGCGGGGAATTCGGAAGCCGATACTATTACCCCACTTTCTTAGTTCAATCTCCATGCCTGCGTCCTCGAAATGAGAATTATACATAGTATAACTCTCATTTCAGCGGGAATGCTCCCTAAAGGAGCGATTGCACTAGTTATCAAGACCTTGATACAGTTGAGCGATCGCAAATTCCAAGTCAATACTTTTTAGTAAAACAAGATCGCCTTTCCCGTAAACAACCGTCTCCCAGGTATTCGCCGAGGTTCGACGACGGCATTCTACGTGCTGACTTTCTTGAGAAATTAAAACATATTCTTCCAATGATCCTATCTTTTGGTAATCGCTAAATTTTTCCCCTAAATCAAAAGCCTTTGTACTGGGTGAGAGTACTTCAACAATCAGTTTAGGGTATCTCTTAATGTAGCGGTCATTGCGGTCTCTTGGATCACAAGTGACAAATGCATCAGGATAGTAATAAAACTCATCTTGGTAATTAACCTTGACATTACCGGAGTGAAATCGGCAATCTGAGTCGCCTAGATGGAAGTTAATCAGGCTCAGAAGGTTGAGAGCAAGACGATCATGATTATCTGTGCCACCAGCCATTGCATAGACTAAACCGTGCCAATATTCATGGCGGATTGGGCTTTGGCGTTCGATGTCGAGATATTCTTCAGGAGTAATGTAATTCGGGATGGCAATCATGGATGTTGTCTTGGGATACAACCTCGTTATTTTTATTGTACCGATCGCACTTTATTGTCCTGTTGGATAGTATCTCGAAATGCTATCACGGCATCAAACTGCTCTTGAGGTTTGACATAGCTAGCTAGCAACTTGAGGTCTAATGCGGATAGTAACTCACTGGCTTCTACTAACTCATATCCGGTTGAGCGCAGATGATAAATAGAAAATTGTCCTGATTGCCACTGCCAAACTTCACGTACTCCCAAACCCTGATAGATGTCCAACTTATTGACCAATCCACTAGTGATAACCACCTCGATCGCTAAGTCAGGGAATTCCTTTTTTGCTCCTATACAATAGCACTCATCCGGTTCTAAGCCTCGCTTCTTGGCAGCTTGGCGAAATGTGGTGGAACCCCCTGCATGGAAACGAGTTCGGGTTTCTTGTAGATAGGCTTCTATCAACATCCCAATCATTTTTTTGAGCTCCTCGTGTTCTGGAGAATTAGTCATGATTTCGAGGGTTCCTTCTAGGTAGCTCATTCGCAATGTCGGAAAGTTATCTCCTAGAATACCTAGTAAACTCTCATACTGATGCCAATCAACTCCATAAAGCAGTAGCCGTTGCTCAGAATCTACCAAGGGAGGTTGAGTGATGATGGGAGAACTCATAGCATTTAACCACTAACTTTCCTTGCCATTATTTTAGATTAGGCGATCGCTTAATTTACCAGGTTCGGCGAGAAGCCCCACGTCTCAACTCTCTCTTGGTGAGCGTGGGATGAATCGCCAGTGTGTACAACGTAGTTAAAGCTGTTTTTCAATTGCATCACATACTACAGCAACTCCATCTTCTTCTCTGACAATACATCCAATCTCTGCGGCTTGAGCTTCATAGCTGGGATTTTCCAACAATTTTTGTAATTGCTTGGCTACTCGTTCTGCAAAATACTGCTTACGAGGAATTGTCAGTGATGTTCCTAATCGTTTAACTCTTGCTGCATTATCTGGCTGATCATGACTATAAGGCATTACCAACGTTGGGCGAGCAGCCCGTAACGCTTGAGCGGTTGTGCCAATGCCACCTTGATGCACAATGGCACAAGCATGGGGAAAAATTTGAGAGTATGGTACATAGCTTACGGCAATCATATCTTCTGAAAGGTTTTCTGGCGGAGTATTTTTACCTATCAGTAAAACAGCACGACGATTTAAATGTTTTGCCGCTTGAACACTTTCCTGAAAAAAGCGACCAGGAGCCATGACTGCAGCTGAACCTAAAGTAAAAACAATCGGTGCTTCGCCTGCATCCAAAAACTGCTTAAGTTCTGGGATAAGTTCTGCTTCCCCATCACTGCCATCGTAGAATACAAAACCTGTAAGCACTGTATTTGCAGGCCAGTCTGGTTGAGGTTTAGCAAATATTGATGAGAACAGTGCCAATACAAGATAAGGAGAGTACTTATCGTCAATTAAAGGGCTTCCCATAAGAGGCGCTAAGCCAATCTCTTGTCGTAGTTCATATACTGGCTGTGCCCAAGCCTTTGACAAAACTTTTGATAGCTGCCGAATACCTCGCTGAGCAATGAAACTCAGTCCAGGTAACTGAAAAACAGATGGCAATACAGGAAGAACCGATGCATCGTAAGCAGAAAGAAAGGCTAGAGGTTGCAGAATAGTTAGTATCCAGGGAATTTCTAATTTTTCTGCCACTAACCGAGCTGCTAGTACCCCTTCACCATTGATAATCAAATCTGCACCCTTTGCAGCATTCATCAAATCAATGTAAGTTTCATTTAGGTTGGCACAAATCCAATTTCTGATAACATACTGTGTACCTGTTTTCAAATTCATCATCCGCATCATCTCTTGCGGATCGTTAAGTGCAGTGTTATCAGGACGCATTCTATGAAACTCGAAACCTAGAGCTTCAATTTTGTTTTGATATTCTTTATGGGTTGCGAACACTACATCATGACCACGCTTTCGTAATTCTAACGCGAGTGCAATTTTGGGATATAGATCACCAAAAGAGCCAATAGTTGTTAAAACAATGCGGCTCAAAATTTTTCCTCCCCATATCAGTTCAAGATTTGAACCTTAACTAAGTATCATTAATCAGGCTCAGAAGGTTGAGAGCAAGACGATCATGATTATCTGTGTCACCAGCCATCGCATAGACTAAGCCGTGCCAATATTCATGGCGGATCGGGCTTTGGCGTTCGATGTCGAGATATTCTTCAGGAGTAATGTAATTCGGAATGAGGTGATCCATGAAAGTAGAAGAAGCTCTTAAAAAACTTAATGATGCTCATCTGGTAGCTGAATTTGTTGGAGGCTCCGATAGACGTATTATTGGTGGTATTGAAAGAACCAATGAACTTGGTTTCAATGTCTACAGTGATTCATTCGCCATTTATCGAGAAGGTGATATTTGGTTGGTTGTCATTACTGGACCTGGACATCTAGATACTATCAAGCAGACAGCTACATTGGCTGAAGCAATCAGCCAAACTTGCCAATTGTATGAAGCTCAAAAAGCTAAGATTGCCCCATAAACTACAAAGGCACAAAGGAACACAAAGGTAAGAGAAAGTGCGATCGCTTACTTCTGTCTATCCCAATAAAGGCTTGCGATAATGCTTTGAATTTCTAACCATTCTATGGTTCGACGTAGCCTTGTATATTCTCCAGATTGAATTGTTTCAATAGAGTTGTAGCTTGCCTAGTCAAACTTTCAGAACCTTTGACAACAATTAAATATTTCCCAGCATTGAGGCGATTACGGTAAGATAAAGCATCACCACTACCAACGCTTAAACCAACGCCACCACCAACAAAAAAGCTACCCATTGCTGCTGCGATCGCACCGAACAAACCACCTATGATGTGGTTCACTACTGGGCCTATTCCTGAGATAATTTCCATCCCTATTTGCCAGTTAAAAGCATAACCTGCCACAAAACCAAAGGGAATCAACCAGAATGCCAGTTGATAAATTTGCTTTTTCGCCTTGGTGTTGGGGTCAATTAAACCCAATTCATCAGCACTTTGGTATCCTCTACCCAAAATAGTCACCTTATCCATCGGTAAGTCTGCTTTTTCTAGGGCAGTGTAGGCTGCTTCTGCTTCAATGCGGTTTGGCAAGACGGCAATCAGATAGTTCATTGCTCAGATCTTTGTTCAATACAAAACTTACTTTACCTTGTAGGGGCCAATGGCCATTCCCCCCTACCGAGAAACCTAAAAATTTTCAGACAACTGAGTAAGTAGTGACTCTTTGCAGTTAATATAGCCTACTGAAGTGAACACTCACGCTTTGTTTCAACTCTACTCCCATTGCATAGAACAGTTGACTGCTATGTGTCCTCTGTTGCTTGCAGCGCTCCTTGCCTTGAAATTCCTTTAAGATAGAGGGGCGTGATTGGGACAAGCTCATTTTAACCCCATTAGGTAATGTCTAAGGTTCTCGTCTCTGACTCAATTAATCAAGCTGGAATTGATATCCTCTCCCAAGTTGCTCAGGTTGACATCAAAACCAGTCTATCGCCTGAGGAACTAGCCGGGATTATTCCAGAATATGATGCCTTGATGATTCGCTCTGGGACCCGCGTTACCCAAGAGATTATTGAGGCTGGCAAACAACTGAAGATCATCGGACGTGCTGGTGTTGGTGTAGATAACGTCGATGTTGCAGCGGCTACCCGTCATGGAATTGTTGTAGTTAACTCTCCAGAAGGGAATACCATCGCAGCAGCTGAACATGCCCTGGCGATGATGCTGTCTCTTTCTCGTCATATTCCCCATGCTAATGAGTCAGTTAAAAACAATAAGTGGGACCGCAAGCGCTTCATTGGTACAGAAGTTTATAAAAAGACTTTGGGCGTTGTTGGCTTGGGTAAAATTGGCTCCCATGTGGCTACTGCAGCACGAGCGATGGGCATGAAGTTATTAGCCTATGATCCCTTTATTTCCATCGAACGAGCTGAGCAGCTAGGCTGTCGCTTAGTAGAGATGGATATGCTGTTGCAGGAGTCTGATTACATTACTCTGCACATTCCAAAAACTGCGGAAACAGCTCATCTAATTAATGCCGAAGCTTTAGCCAAGATGAAGCCAGGAGCCCGCATTATCAATTGTGCCAGAGGTGGCATTATTGATGAACAGGCATTGGCTGAGGCTTTGAAGGAAGGTAAAATAGCCGGTGCAGCTTTGGATGTCTTTGAATCAGAACCCCTAGGAGAATCATCCCTGCGATCGCTAGAGAAAGAAATTATTCTGACTCCCCATCTAGGAGCTTCTACTGAAGAAGCCCAAGTTAATGTCGCTATCGATGTTGCTGAACAGATTCGTGATGTTTTGTTAGGCTTACCAGCTCGTTCAGCAGTTAATATTCCAGGACTTTCTCCCAACGTCCTAGAAACTCTTAAGCCCTATATGCAGTTGGCAGAAACTCTGGGTAATTTGGTCGGTCAACTGGCGGGAGGACGCATTGAAGTGTTGAATGTGCGGTTACAAGGAGAGTTGGCAACGAATAATAGTCAGCCCTTAGTTGTAGCTTCCCTCAAAGGCTTACTTTCTCAAGCACTGCGGGAGCGGGTGAATTACGTCAATGCCACAATTGAAGCTAAAGAAAGAGGGATTCGTGTTATTGAAACCCGAGATGCTTCTATTAAGGATTATTCAGGAGGTTCACTACAGTTATCAGCCAAGGGTTCTTTAGGAGAACATTCTGTGACTGGAGCTTTGCTCAGTGATGGAGAAATCCACGTCACTAGTATTGATGAGTTCCCGATTAATGTTCCTCCTAGTAATCACATGCTATTTACCCTGCACCGGGATATGCCGGGAATTATTGGGAAAATTGGTTCTTTGCTGGGCAGTTTCAATGTCAATATTGCCAGTATGCAGGTTGGTCGGAAAATTGTCCGGGGTGATGCGGTTATGGTACTGAGCATTGATGATCCTCTACCCGAAGGAATTTTGAAGGAGATTATGAAAGTTCCTGGAATTCGGGATGCTTATACGGTAACTTTGTAGGGGCATGGCGAAGTTAGATATTTCGGGGATAGTGCCGAATGTTAATTAAGCCTTGACCTTAAAGGATCTAGAAGTCAGTGGTCAGGAGAAATTCTGAATCACTCAATTCTAGATTCCGAATTCAGTCATTCTGGAATTATGGCAAACAGCTGGTGGGAAATTAAAATTCTCTGTGACTCTGCTTTGGAGGATTTAATCTTCTGGCGGCTAGAAAAGTTTGGTTGTCGTGGCATGTCCAGCGAGATCAAGGGAAATTCCCACCTGCTTTGTAGTTACTTACCCCAGACAGAGGCACAACTATTAGATTTGGCGGCTCTTTCCCTGTGGGTGCGTCAGGATGCTCTTACTCTGGGACAGCCAACACCAATCATGCATTGGCGTTTAATTGATGAGGAGGATTGGGCGAGTAGCTGGAAAGAGCACTGGCAACCCCAGAACATTGGCGATCACCTGTTGATCTACCCCGCCTGGTTGTCGGAGCCAGAAACCTCTGAGCGGCTACTATTACGCCTTGATCCTGGAGCCGCTTTTGGTACAGGTACTCATTTGACTACTCAGCTGTGCTTGGAAGCCTTGGAAATGCGTTTAGGAGATGGGAATGAGCCGGTGGTAGCTGATATTGGTTGTGGCTCTGGTATTCTCTCTGTTGGAGCTATATTGCTCGGTGCGAAAAAGGTCTATGCTGTGGATATAGACCCATTAGCTGTAGGTTCTGCCCGCACTAACCGTGACTTAAATCAAATTAGTGCTCAGCAAATGGTTGTGGAAAGGGGCAGTATTGAGAAGTTGCAGAAGCTAACTAACAATCAAGTAGTAGATGGAATTCTCTGCAATATTCTGGCAGAAGTAATTATTGACTTAATTCCAGGGATAAGTGCGATCGCTGGTCCTAAAAGTTGGGGTATCCTTAGCGGAATTTTGTTAGATCAGGTTCAACCTATTGCCGATACCCTCGAACAATATAACTGGGTTGTGGCAGCACTCTGGAAGCGTCAAGAATGGTGTTGCTTTAACATTAGAAGGTCGTGAACTACTTAGGGCTTGCTGCACAAGTCTGAAAGCACTGGCTGGCATAGCTTTTAACCAATTTTTTTTCTAAAAAGTGCAAGGTTTTTGCCTCTCTTGGCTCAAAATCCTTACATCTTCTTAACCAATGATCTCCGTTAAACCGTTGATGAACGGCTCATGATACTATTCTAATCTTGTATTATTCTGGCTTCTGGCTCCTGACTCCTGACTTCTACTCCCCCAAATACTTATTCAGCAAGCCCTACTTACACTGACTCTTGGAGTACAGCCTAGGTTTCTGACTTTACAAGGGATTGCGTTAGCTTAGACTTACGTCCTCGCCTCGGAATTAGTTAAATCTGTTTTTTTGATCCAGATTTGGTATCAAACCCCGTCCTTCTCAGGAAAATATCAATTTGATAGCAGGTTGATGTACCTTTATAAATAAGTTCCTGCACTACCACTTCCGATTTGGCAATGCGACCTTCTCTGCCTAGAGTACTTCAACCAGAACCTGAGAACAACTTTCCAGATTGCCTGTACATGAAGTTGGAAGGAATTCCCATTCAGTCAAAAAGGCAAGATCTTGAGTTTTGGAAGACATCAACCCGAACGCAGCAGATTAAACTATACTTGACAATCAATTTCAGTGAGCAGTGGGAATGCTTAGGGGAGGGTTACATTAAGTTTGGTCTCAAAGGTGGTGAACTAAGGCTAAAGCTAGAAAATAGTGAAATACCCTATGAATCCCGTACTCTAGCTGGTTATATGGGACTTTCCCTTCCCCCAAACAAACAGCAATACCAAAGTACTAAGCAGCCAAAGAATATAGGCATTCGTGAGCGTGCGAAAAATATTTTTTCCACGGGAGTTACAGCTGATATTGAATCAAACATTGTTGTTGGGTCAAAATCTAGTTCAGCTAATCAATGCCCAATTTCCTTGTGTCATGTAACAACCAAAATTTCCGAGGAGCATCCAGCTTGGATTTTTGAAGAGGAAAGAGACGAACTAGTTTTAAAAGGCTCACTCAAAAAAGTAAACCTGGCAACCTTAAACATTTTGACTTTACCCTGCAGGGTAGAAGCAACTTTTGAAGTTTCCCAACGAAATGTCTGTTTAACTGATGCTGAGGGATTGTGGTTGCCAGATCTTAGTCGCAATAAAAAGGCTGTGTTGGATAGACTTATTGTTCAACGTTTACTCGAACCCAAATTTAAGCCCTATCTCAGTCGAGCGGAGTTGCAATTTGACATCCTCCCAACTCACCGTTCGCTCATTTGAAAAGTTAGCTACTCGATTTATCGAGCAAAAAGCCTTCTGTACAAGGCTTTCAGAAATTTGACAGGGGGGACAGGAAAAAATTTACCATGATTGAGCTACCAATGAAGTGACAGTTTTTGGTCCAAAAGCCAAATTTATCTTGGGGGGCTAGCCCCCCAAACCCTCCAGTGGGGAGGTCGCAACGTCCCCACACCCCTGCCGCAATGATAGAGCTAATCAACGGGTAATTCACTCATTACTAGTACTCTTTCAATTGTGAATTGACGGGTTGAGGTAGACGCGGAGACGCCGAGACACGGAGACGCACCAGAGAGAGTTTATCCATCATTTATTGATTTACAGAGTACTAGATCACTGTAAAATGAGAATTGGTAATAGTGTCAGCTTGAACTCCGCTGAGTGTAGCCAGAAGCTCACCAGTATCCTCGATTTTAAGTAGCGTGTCATTAGTGTTGACTCCAGTACCTTGAGTAATTAATAAATTATCGAAGGTCAAGCCACCAGATAAGCCAAGGAAATCAGCGCTAATCTCAAAGTCGCCAATGGTGTTAAATCCAGCTCCAGTAGCTAGTACAAAGGTATCGCTACCAATGCCACCCTCTAGGAGATCATTGCCACTGCCACCGTTGAGCCAGTCATCATTTGCACCACCAAAGAGATAATCATTACCAATGCCACCCTCTAGGATATCGTTGCCAGTGCCACCAATGAGGAAGTCATTTCCAGCTTCTCCGTAGAGTTCGTCATTACCATTACCACCCTCAAGGAGGTCATTTCCAGCTTCTCCGTAAAGTTGGTCATTCCCTTGACCACCTTCAAGGGTGTCATTGCCATTACCACCATTGAGCAAATCATGGTCGGCATTTCCAACGAGGCGATCGCTTCCAGTTCCACCCTCTAAGATATCATTACCACTACCACCTCGCAGCAGGTCATTGCCACTTAATCCCCTGATGGTATCATTGCCACCTTGACCGTTAATTACGTCGTGGGAGTTGCTGAAACCTTGGATAAGATTATCTAGGTCATTGAGGAAAGTAACTGTATTCTTCTTCGCAACTTGGGTAGAGTTTTGGTTTGCATCGAAGACATCAAAGCTGTCGGAGACTTGACTTTGCCCGTTAAATATGACATTCCCAATTCGGTTGAACCGACCACCTTTTTTGTTGAGGTTTTCCAGCTCCTCCAACTGGAAGTCTTGGAGAATAACAGTGGTATTACCAATGTTCTCGAAACTGATAGTAAGGTCATTCCCTGACTGGGTGAGGAGCATATTCTTGGCAACTAGTCCTGCACCAGAGAATTTAAGGGTATCTAGTTCGCTGATAGTGGCATTAGAGGGATTGGAAGTAGCACCAACCCCAGTAAAATCAGTAATGGTATCAGTACCATCGTTGAGTTGAACCACAAACAAATCTTGGTCACCGCCACCAGTAAGGAGGTCATTTCCTGTCCCGCCAGTTAGGGAGTCGTTACCAGCATTGCCATTAAGGAAGTCTTCTTCCGCATCTCCGAAGAGTCGGTCTTTTCCATCCCCTCCTTGGAGATGATCCGCTTCTGTGCCACCATTGAGACGGTCATTACCAGTTCCACCTTCAAGCCAGTCTTGTCCTGCACTACCATCAAGGATATCGTTACCAGCATCCCCACTTAAGTAGTCATCACCTGCACCACCATCGAGGCGATCGCCTTCGTTTTCACCAAAGAGAGTATCATTACCATCTTCACCATACAGGCGATCGTAACCGTTACCGCCTTCTAGGTAATCATTACCTTTACCACCCAGGATTTCGTCACCACCAGCTGCACCGTAAAGGAAATCATCATCAGCGCCGCCATCTAGATAGTCTGCACCATAGCCACCGTCGAGGATATCTTCTCCTGCTTGACCGAGAAGAGTATCAGCGCCATATTCTCCTAAGAGGTAATCTTCACCTTCCCCACCATCGAGGATATCATTACCGACCTGACCTTCGAGTAGATCATGACCATCACCACCAAAGAGTTGGTCATCACCTGCACCACCATCTAGGTCATCATCTCCAGCTTGTCCAAAGAGTTGGTCATTACCTACATCTCCAGCCAGTTGATCTCTACCAGCTCCACCATCGAGATAGTCATCACCAGCTCGACCATCCAAGAAGTCATTACCATCAAGTCCACTGAGGATATTAGTTAGATTATCACCGATTAGGCGGTCTTTATGGTGGGAACCTTCCAGGTTTTCGATAGACTCGAATACATCTCCTCTGGCATCACCGGTTGCACCTTTTCCTGTAGTGAGATTGGCAATTACGCCAGAGTTAGCAGTGAAGTAGGAGGCAGTATCATTACCGGAGCCACCATCGAGGATGTCTGCATCTGTGCCACCTACAAGGAAGTCATCCCCTTGCTCACCGAAGAGAGTGTCTTTTCCTGCTTCACCGAAAATGATATCATCGCCATCTTTGGCCATCACTAAGTCATGACCAGCACCAGCATGAATAATATTGTTATTGGCATCGCCGATAATTTCATCATCAAAAGCAGAGCCGACAACATTTTCAATACTATGGAGTTGGTCATTGTCACCAAAACCGTCTTGGGCTTGGTTTTGCTCTAAGTTGACGTAAACTGCATCTGGGTCATAGTGGTAGCTAACAGTATCAATACCATCACTGCCATTGAGCTGATCATCTCCAGTATTGCCAATTAGCAGGTCATTCCCAGCTAAGCCTTCAATTTGATTATCTGAGCTGTTACCAATTAGAACGTCATCATACCCGGAACCAACAAGATTTTCCAGGTTCCTCAGCTCATCGGTATCACCAAAGCCATCTAAAGCTGTGCCTGCGTTGAGGGTAAAGTTAGGTTGAGTGTCGGTGGGGATAAGACTGTCGGAAACGATAGTTGTGTGGAGATAACCACCGAGATTTTGGTAGCTTTGGGTTTCATCTAGGTTAGCGTAGACTGAACCTGAGTCATGGCGATAACTAACTGTATCAACGTTATCGCCTCCATCCAAATAGTCATCTCCCACATTACCAATAAGTAGGTCATTTCCAGTTGAGGCTTCAATCTGGTTGTTTTGCTTGTTGCCAATTAAAATATCATTGAATTCAGAGCCAATAATATTTTCCAGATTGCGTAGAGTGTCTGTGGTGCCAAACCCATCTTTAGCTGTGCCTGCGTTGATAGTAAAGTGGGGTTCGATATGGGAACTGTTGGCAACACCGGGATTTTGGTAGCTTTGGGTTTCATCAATATTGACGATTACACCACTTGTGGAGTTGTTGTAACTAACGGTATCAATCTCTGTACCACCGTCAATTAAGTCGTTGCCAGTTTCTCCAATCAGGAAGTCGTTGCCAGCTTCTCCCATAAGGGAGTCATTGCCAGAATTGCCATTTAGGTTATCATCCCCAGTACCACCTGCTAGTTCGTCATTGCCTGTACCGCCTACGAGTTGATCATTGCCAGCCTCACCATTAAGGGTATCATCCCCTTGTTCACCAAAGAGTTGGTCATCTCCTTCACCACCAGAGAGGATATCATTTCCAGTATCTCCAGAGAGGATATCATCTCCAGCTTCACCGCCTAGCAAGTCATTACCTTCACCACCGAATAGGGTATCGTTGCCTTCTCCAGCTACAAGAAGGTCATCCCCATTATTGCCGTAGAGTTCGTCATTGCCATCATTCCCAAATAATGTGTCATTGCCTGAACCACCGTCAAGAATATCTTGTCCTAAGCGACCATACAATTCGTCATTGTTTTCACCACCGAGTAGTTGGTCATCTCCAAAGCCTCCATCGAGAAAATCATTCCCCGCTTCACCCTCTAACGAATCATTTCCTTGGTCACCATACAGCTTATCGCTATCCTCACCACCATACAGTTGATCGTTACCATCACCGCCGACAAGTCTATCTGTGCCTTCATCTCCAAAGAGAAGATCATTCTGAGAACCACCGTAGAGAGTATCTTCACCTAACCCGCCGTGGAGTTCAGCTATGACATCAGCTTCTATGGAGATCACATCATTTCCTGTATCAGCAAAGGCGATAATCTTACTAACGTTGGCATATGTCTCCTCTTCTCCAAAGGCTGAAACAATCACATTAGAAGTGACACCGAAGTTCTCGTCTTCGATATTTTGATTGATGTTGCGCTCACTAGCGAAACTCCCCATATTAAGACGAAGTTCACCATTAGTTAAAAGTGTCGCTAGGTTAGGTGGTTCAGGCGGATCGCTACTATTAGTGCTAAAGTCAAAGATGTCGAATGTAACCAAATTTTTCTCATGTCGGTCAACAAGTTTCTCAAAATCGCCAGTCAGAATTCCTAGAAATCCTTTAATTGGATTCAATGTAATGTGTTCTGCCCAGATACTGGCACCAGCGGTTACACTCCCTTCACTATCAAAAAAGTTGCTGCTGCTAAAAATATTGACAAGATCTTGAATCCTGGCTTTCTCCTGTCTGCCAGGAAGATAAAAATCAACCTCACCCTTAATAAATGCCTTGCCACCTGCTTCAGCAATTTTGGGAACACCAGCACTGACTCCTCCCGAAATTTCGGCATCAACTTCAAAAATGGGTTTACTGCCATCTATAAAGAAACCTTGGAAAGGATCACCATTCTTAATACCTGTTGTGTCGTATCCAAATATAAGACCAGGACTGGTGAAGTCGGCGTCAAAGTCATAGTTGATAAAAATAGGGACTGGTAATGGTGTAGGTAAGGGTATCTTATCCCCGAAGTTGAAACCTGCTCCAAATCCAGGCAACTGAAAATTCAACAGATCTACATCTTGACCTAGGAGTAAATTGAATGCTTGAGTGGGGGTGTCGAAAAGCGGGAAACTAAGCCCTCCTCCCGGAATAGTTTGAACATCTGTGAAGAAACTTAATCCCTTCGATTCAGCTTGCTGCAAAGTATCTTGATTAGGGTTACTAGTTTCAATTTCACCGTTGACATTAGCAGTGAAACTACCCAGATTGATCAAGCGATTCGATTCAGACAAATCACCAACAAGATTTTTGGCATCGCTAACAGCGTCTATTACGTCTCCAAATTGGTCAATTGCTTCAAAAAGCTCTTGATCAGCAAAACCAGATACCTCAGCTATATCCAAAAGATTGATGTCTATACCAATTTTATCAAGCCCTGGTATGTTCGTGGTTAAAACTTTACGAACAGGCTCAAAGGGAGCAATTATTTTGTCAACGGCATCGACAATTGGTTCAGCGAAGCCATTAAAAAATGAACCCAAGTCCAACTTCATATTATTAAAGGCAATAGTGGGCGCACTACTGGCATTGTCTAAAGACCAGTCCAGGTCCAAATCAGAATGAATGGAGGGTAAGTCCTTTGCACCGTTAAAGCTGGTAACAAGATTCAGGTTAACGTCTGCTCCACCAGTTAGCTTGGTGTTAATTTCTGAAGCTGTTAGCAGGTTATCTTGATTGGCGTCATCCAGGTCAACAGAAAAAGTGGTATTAAGTTTGCTTCCTTTGTCAGTTACATCGAGTTGAAGGAATCCTAGTTTGCCCGTTGCAGTCGAATTAGGTAGGGAAGCTTCCAATCCAATGCTCAGTTCATCTTGGGCTGATGTATCTAAGAAAAAGCCATTATCTTTGTGGAAACCGAAAGTAAAACTGGCATCAAAGGTAAGGTCAACTTTAGCATTGCCATCAATACTAAGTTGGAGTCCAGGAAGCCCCAAAGAATCCGCAAATGGAATCTCATATGATTCTGAATCACCGAAGTTTAATCTAATCTTGATCTCATTACTATTAGTGATCAAGATATCTTCCTTGGTAATCTGATTATTGGTATCCAAATTTTGGAGCAAATCAAGTCCATTGGTTCCCAGAGCATCAAACAAGATAGTTTTGATATTCTCTGAGGTGGCTGCTGCACCAAGCGCCTGAATATCATCCACTGCCTTTTGCAAGGTGTTTACTGCTGTATCAACCTTCTCTAAATTGTCAATAAACTTGTCTACTTGCTGGAGTTTGTCACCTAAAAGCGGCAGATTGTTGTTCAGAAAAACTTCGCTTTGAATCAGAGATTGGAGGGTATCTAGGTAGTCTTCTAAACCTGTAACCATTCCATCTAAACTGGCAATTAACTGGTTTAATCCAGGATCAGCTTGTTCTATTTGAATAGTTTGTCCGTCTAGAGTAACGGTGGTGAGATCATTCTCAGCTTTTAATGCCTGAAGTGTTCCTTCTTCTAACTGCACACCTTGAGCCAAAGCGGAAAAAATGGCTCCTTCATCTCCAGAGGCATCTGAGGTATTGATTTGTGAATCTACAGAATGTCCAATCTCTTCCAAAAGAACATTAGCGATCGCTTGAGGACTTGAAGCATTCTGTGTAAGATATTCTTCGGATAAATAAATGGTGTTCGTGTCTGCTGAAAAAGCGCCATTAGCACCATTAATTGCTGTTGATGAGCGGATTTCTATATCGGGAAGGGATTCAAAGTTATCCTCTTCCCACTGCTGACGTAGGTATTCTGACTCAGTAAGATCAAAGTCGTTACCAAAGGCGATAGTAAATTTTTGGGTAAAATCTTGACCTGACGCGATCGCTTTGAGTAAATCTTGTGCTTTTAAGATAGCTGCCTCTAAAGCAACCTGTGCATATTCGTCTAATCCTTCAATACCAATAAAACTATAATTATTCATCATCCTAGGCCACTGCTGTGGTGAATCCCTTCATTTATCTATTGGGAGGACTTGGCTTTTTCTATGCACATCATTGCCGATGGTAATACCCAATCCGGCACATAAAACGGTAAACCTAACACTCACCGTTCGCTCAAATCAAATGCCTCTAGCCAAATAAATCCCCCAAAAGTGTACTCTGGGTAAGCAGTTGAGAGATTAGACAGGCAATAAATTGAGGGAAACTCACTCAGAAAGAGCCGACGACCTACCGGTGTTCATCGGGTGAGCGAAAAAAAGGGTGGGGGGATGGGGAGATAGGGAAACAAAGGAGAATTAATAATTTGAGAGGATACAAAGCTCGAAAATCCCAACCAAAATTTCGCTCACCCCTTATTCAGCAAGCCCTAACTATATCTTTAGCTAGCCATAGCTGCCAAGTCATTAATGGCATCAAACTACAAAACAGGAAAAAAGATTAGTGACTCCAAACTTAATGCAGTGAATTTAGAAAAGTCAGAGTGTCACGGAGAATGGAACTACAAAATTAAGCCTCGAAACCTGCTGTAGTGTAAAATTTATTTTTGCTTACTGCCTTTAATATAGTATATGTCCAGTTCTTCGTTCAATATAGTCTAGAATTTTGTTATAAGTATCCAAGTCTTTATAACTATTAATAATAATTGGGATAGAACTATCAGGTAACCAAAACATTAACTTGCCGCTAGGGTAGTGACAAAAACTACTGATGCGATTGAGGTCTATAAGATATTCACTGCGCTCATAGATAATTTTTATCCAAGACCCCAGCAAAGAGTGAGTAGCTAGCTTTTGGATATAGCACCAAACTTGTTGATAATTGTTAGAGTTACTTTGCTGGGTGAGAATAATTGGTATGGCACTATCGGGTAGCCAAAAAGTTATTTTACCATTCGGGGCGCAAGCGAAAGCACTGATCCGGTCAAGATCAATGACGTATTTATTGCGTTCGTAATTGATTTTTATCCAGTACGCCACGAAACCTCCTCATATCAAACCCGGTTGAATAACCCTAATTTCTGATAATTTGAGCAAAAAAAAGGGGTGGTAAGTGTGGTAAATTATCCGGATTTTGTATCACTTAAAAGGTGAGTTCTGGTACTACAAACATCTTAATTAAGTAGCTCTAATAGCAGCTAAAGTTGACTCTAAAGATGACTTTATTGAGTCAGGAGCAAACTGGTAGTAGGAGCTTCTACTTGGATTTTAAGCTAAGATGCATTTAAACTACTTAGTCCCAATCTCCGCGTCCGGGCGTCCGGTGCGTCCGTACTAATTGATAATTAAATGCACAACAGCTTACTACTGTCGGAGCTTAGCTTAGCACAGCAGTAGCGTCCCCAACAGGTCTAGGTAGGTAGGAGTTTTCTTCAGAAGCATCTACTTCTACTGCACAAACATTATTACCATCACCATTGCCTATGGCAGCTTGCACAAACCCCTTAAATAAAGGATGAGGGCTACTAGGTCTAGAAGCAAACTCTGGGTGAAATTGAGTTGCTAAGAAGAAGGGATGAGTTGGTAGTTCAATCATTTCCACTAAGCGGCTATCAGGAGAGGTACCACTGATCACATAGCCAGTTTCCAAAAATAGGTTGCGATAGGCATTATTAAACTCGTACCTATGTCGATGACGTTCATAAATTACTTCCTTTTGATAGAGGGAAGCTGCCAAAGTATTTGGTAAGAGACGGCAAGGATACAAACCTAACCGCATCGTGCCGCCCAAATCAACCACATCTTGCTGCTCCGGTAACAGATTAATTACTGGATTTGCTACATCGGCAACAAACTCGGCACTATGAGCATTATCCAATCTCGCAATGTGCCGTGCCCATTCAATCACAGAACACTGCATCCCCAAACACAAACCTAGAAAAGGAATCTGTTGAGTACGAGCGTATTCAATTGCTGCAATTTTGCCATCAACACCGCGAACACCAAATCCACCAGGGACAAGGATACCACTGACATTTCTCAGGAAATCCTCAGCACCGTAAGATTCAATATCTTCAGAACTCACCCAACGCAGCTCGAGTTGACTCTCCATAGCAATTGCCGCATGTTTAAGGGCTTCTACGACTGAAATATAGGCATCGCTTAACCTGGTATACTTACCAACCAGAGCAATCTCAATCTGGTGAATGGGGCTTTTCAGGCGCTCGACTAGAATCTGCCACTGACTTAAATCAGGTTCCTGTTGTGGCAGCTGCAAGATTTCCAAAGTTTGCTGTGCTAGTCCTTCTTGCTCTAAAATGAGGGGTACTTCATAGATACTGCCAGCATCAATAGAAGTAATCACCGATTCCACTGGTACATCACAAAATTCTGAGATTTTATCTTTAATACCGGGATATAAAGGGCGATCGCAACGACAAACCAAAATATCTGGTTGAATACCGATGGAGCGCAGTTCCTTGACTGAGTGCTGAGTTGGCTTAGTTTTCATCTCTCCAGCAACAGGAATCCAAGGCAATAGCGTCACATGCATATACAGCACATTATTGCGCCCGACATCCTTACGAAACTGACGAATTGCTTCCAAAAACGGCAGAGATTCAATATCTCCCACCGTACCACCAATTTCGGTAATCACTACATCAGGATTAGTATTTCGAGCAACCCGGTGGATGCGCTCTTTAATTTCATTGGTGATATGGGGAATCACCTGCACTGTACCCCCCATATATTCCCCGCGTCTTTCCTTATTAATTACCGCCTGATAAATTGAACCAGTAGTGACACTGTTCAGGCGAGACATGGAAGTATCAGTAAAGCGCTCATAATGTCCCAAATCCAAATCTGTCTCCGCACCATCTGCTGTCACAAATACTTCCCCGTGTTGAAAGGGGCTCATTGTGCCAGGATCAACGTTAATATATGGATCTAGCTTGAGAATTGATACAGAATAGTTCCTTGACTTTAGTAGACGTCCTAAACTGGCAGCGACAATTCCCTTGCCGATACTGGAAACAACACCACCTGTTACGAAAACAAACTTACTCATTAAATTGTTAAGAAGACAGACTTTTACCAGATTCACCCAGTCAATTTTGCCACAATCCTCCAGAGTTGCTCTCTGTCGGTAGTATACTTAAACCAATCCATCTATCCTAGCGAATATGCAAGGTTCTCATCAGGCTAGTACCGCTGTGCGGAATTAAGAATTAAGAATTAAGAATTAAGAATTAAGAATGCTCATATAGTAAGGATTCTATCCTACACCCCACACCCTACACCCCACACCCTACACCCCACACCCTGCCTACTTTGTAAATAGCCTGTCACCTCTCCTTCTGTGTCCTATGTGCCTCCATGGTTCATTTATATTGCCAATAATGTAATGCTTGTGAAGGACTTAACCTGAGCAGTTGAGTCTTTTTAAGTACTAAGGGAGCTATTGGCACCGATGGTTTAACTTTCAGTGCTGCAATAACTTGCCTACCCAATGCTCGCCCTAAGAGGGGTGGTACCGCATTGCCTACCTCACGAAATCCATGCCACTTGGTTATGTGAAAGCGGAACCAATCTGGAAATGAGTGTAGTCTGGCAGCTTCCCGCACAGAGATAACTCGTGGGTATTGAGGATGAATGGGGCGGGGAGAAGTATAACTACCACGCTCATAACCAGTACCAGCTCTGAGGGTATGGCAAGGTTGATTCCAGTCTAGGCGTTGTAAGCGACTGATTGGTTCTAATTTGCCTGGTGGTGTCTTGTGAAAGCGCTCAATGGAAATCTGCTGGTGCTGGGTTTGCATGGAGCTAGTTAATAGTTGGGGATTCCATTGGCGAGGATAGGCAAAGTTGTCTGGCTCAGTAACTAAATTCCGTAGCTTTTCTACATAAGGCATGGCTCGAGCTTCCAGCAAACGTATCTGTTTTCGGGTTAGTTTGACAGAATCGCTTTTGTGAAGTTGAGCAAAATCATCTAGATTTGGTAAATCTGCGATCGCATCGCTGACTGTTAAGTATTGGGACTTTTGCTGTAATTGTGGTTCAGGATAAGTTAGCTTACCTACTCCAATCTGAGCTCCTAGTATAAATAATCGTCGCCGCTTTTGGGGTACACCAAAACTGGCAGCATTCAACAGTTGAACGGGCTCAGTTATTTCATAGCCTGCTACTTTAAATTGATTGAGCAATTCCTCAAAGAGTGGCTGGTATTTCTTTTGACATAAACCAGAGACATTCTCCATAACAAAGTAACGGGGTTGGAGTTCCTTCACCAAGCGGCAAAACTCAAACACTAAGTGGTTACGAGCATCATCAATCCGACGTTTGCCGATGTGAGAGAATCCCTGGCAAGGGGGGCCCCCAATTACTAGGTCAATGTGGTGGTATTGTCGTCTGTTGTCAGTTGTCCATTTTTGCAAAGCGTCCTTAATTTCTTGAGTAGATAGTTTGGCTATGTCTTTACATAAAACTTTGGTTTGGGGGAAATTGAAGGCGTACACTGCTGCATGAATTGGATCCTGTTCAACGGCAAGAGCTACATCAAACCCTGCTTGCTCAATTCCCAAGGAAAAGCCGCCAGCTCCAGCAAATAAATCTATGGCTAGAGGGCGGTTGAGGGTTTGGGTTGGGTTATAAGGGAATTTGCTTCTTACCAAAAGATTACTGATTGAATGAACCACAAAGGCACAAAGGACACAAAGGAATAGCGTTTCCATCTTTGTGATGGTACTTTCGTTATTGGTTTTTGGGAATGGGGAATGGGGAATGGGCAAGAAAGCATCAGGCTTTGCGAGAATTGCTATAGGTCATCTGTTACTGGGAGGGGGAGTAGGAAGTTTTTATGGTAAATACTTGGACTAAACCCTTGACATTCATGTATTATCTGTGTAGTATGTAATTATTCAAGCATTCAATGAGCTGTCAATCTCAATGGTCTCATGGAGTGTGATTCTTGGAATAGCGATTGCTTAATTGTCTCTCCTAAGGCAGTCCCAATGAAAAAATTCACCACCAGGTTATAAAAGTAGGAGCATTCCTATTGCCTGTTCCCTGTTGCCTACTTACAAGGCAGTCTAAGACAAAAATTGTTAATACTTTTTTTGTTCGCGCCCTAACCTGTAAAGCCTACACACAAGTCAACTGATCGGTCGTAGGTTCAAATCCTACCAGCTTCGTTAAAGAAGCTGTAGCTCAGTGGTAGAGCAATCAGAGTGTCAACTGCTTTGCCAACTTGCGCGGGCATATTTTACCCACAAGTTAAGGTTTTCACTGGACTGCGCTCTGCTGCTAGGGTTTTGCTGACGCGCCCTAACGTAAAAAGCTTACATACTTGCCAAATTGGTACAGGCACTTGATTTTAGCTCAAGTTTATGCAGGTTCAAATCCTGCGTATGAAACAACAGCTTTCTCAACTTGCGCGTTAGCTTAGCAGCATTTTTAAACCTTCATTGGAGGGTGTATATGTCTACTAAAACTCAGAAAATTTTGGAACAGTTGCAATCCTTAAACATCATGGAAGTAGCTGAACTGCTCAAACAAATCGAAGAGGGTTTTGGTGTTAATATTTCAGTAGTAAAGACATTTACCTATTCACCAGATCCAGTGAATCTGATATCAAATAATTTATCAGAATCCAGCAAATTTGATGTAATTTTGGCAGAAGTTCCCAATCATCAGGAAATTCCTATTCTCAAAACGGTAAGGTCTTTAACAAGTTTAGATTTGCGGGAAACCCAAGAATTTGTAGATTCATTACCAACAGTATTTAAGGAAGTAGTTGCCACCGAAGCTGCTGAAAATGTCAAAAAGCATTTAGAAGCAGCTAGTGCTAAAATTTCCTGCAACTAATTCTGGCAGTTGTCGCCGCGCCCTAACTGAGAGGGCTTACATACCTAACTATAAGGTGCGTATTGGTAAGTACGCTGCAAGCCTGAACCTATAGCAGGCACAGCCCCCTCAACTTGCGCGGCATTAGAACCTATCTGATACCTACTTTGATAGACATAACTATACTGCACAAGATCACAAATTTAACTTTTGTCATGCTGAGCGTAACAACGTGAAGCGAAGCATCTCTTCAGATTCTTCACTCCGCTATCGCTCCGTTCAGAATGACAGATTATGAGCGTGCGACACCTGCCTCCAATAAAACAGCTAGACAATATCAATCTGCAAAATGTTTGCTACTTATAACCTTGAGCAAACAAGTAATCAGTGAGTATTGAAGTAATAGTACAAGGTTTGATCAAATTAGACTCATTACTTATTACTTATTACTTATTACTTACATTTGTAGCATTCTTTCCAAGAAATTGATAAGGAGGTAGTTAAATGAATACAGCAGAGCGCGACTTACGTTTAGAAATGCTTAATAGCCTGCTCACTACACCCCACAGACAGGTACAGCAGGTAGCAGAATTACATAAGACAATGGTGGAACTTGACCCCATCTTCTACGGACATTTGGCAGCTTGGTATCAGGGTAATGGTGATGTCCGAGATCATAAGGAAGTGTTTACTGCGAATTTGCTCACCAGCAACTTAACTGAGCACCGTCATGCTGGTTTCACCATGCTGCAAGAGTTTCCACCGTACCAAGTGGCACGGATTGTGGATTTCTTAAAAGTGCATCGGGGTAAAGTGCCTCGTTCTACTCGTACAGCAGTGCGTCGCTATCTCCAGAAGCGAGAGCAGAATCACGCTTTCTTTGACAGAGCTGCATTACGGGGACGTAAGGCGATGAAGCATCTGTATGCCAGCTTGCATATTAAGCCTAGTACCCGTGCTGATGCCGTACTGTTCAAGGATAATCCGCCAGAAGATAGCATGGCTTTCACCCTCAAGCTATTGGCACTTGCCTCTTCACCACTAGAGCAAGCTCAGCTGATTGTAGAGAATCATATTCCCTACACTATAGCGATTGGTGCGATCAAGCAGTTAACACCTACTGTACTAGTGGCTCTGATTAATGCCATGTCTCCCCAGGAGGTAATCAACAACCTTAAGTCCCTCAAGGCGCGGGGAGCACTGGATAACCGTCAGGTTAAGGCATTGATTGACAAGAAACTCGAGCAAGCTCAGTCTGACTCCCGTGTCTCTGCTCTCAAGAGTCGGGTAGCAGCCGATGTTAGCCAACTAGATAAGGAAACTGCGGCACGACTGGAGCGAGTCATGGATGAGCAGGTGAAGCGTAAAGGTAAGATTAGCAAGCCTACTGCTTTGCTGGTAGATAAGTCCAGCTCTATGGAAAGCGCCATTGATATCGGTAAGCAAATTGCTGCCTTAATTTCTGGTGTGACTGAAGCCGACTTGTTTGTCTACGCCTTCGACACTATGCCTTATTCGGTGCAAGCAGCAGGCAAAAACTTGAGTGACTGGGAAAGAGCATTCCAACACATTGGTGCCGGAGGTGCTACCAGCATCGGTTGCAGTTTGGAAGCAATGCGTCTGAGAAAGCAGCTAGTGGAACAAATTATCCTGGTAACCGATCAAGGAGAGAATACTTCACCTTACTTTGGTGATGCCTTTGATGCCTACTGCCATCAACTCTCTGTTAAGCCTAGTGTGGTTATTGTCAAAGTAGGTTACTCCTACGACTGGCTAGAGCGCAGGTTACAGGAGCGACAAGTGCAGGTGGATACTGTCACTTTTGCTGGTGACTACTACTCCCTGCCAAACCTAGTACCACTCCTGTCTCGCCCTTCCCGGCTGGAGTTGTTGATGGAGATTCTAGAAACTCCGCTACCAATGCGGAATGACTGTTAGTGGCGTTGAAGTTAAGGGTAAGTACATCTTGCTTGCCCTTATTTTCCCAATAGCAATACCAATAATAATATGTCTAAATTGACTAGTGCAGCGCGGCGGAAATAAATGACCAGTTTGAGATCGATAGAATCCTTACTCTATAAGCATTCTTAATTCTTAATTCTTAATTCTTAATTCAGCGCAGCGGTACTAGTTGGTTGATTCGACTCTCATCAATTTTAGCGATCGCTTATCCGACTGAGCACTGGTCTAAAGACAGATTAGAGAGTTTGCTGACAAAGAATGAGAATACCTCACCCAAGGAGGAATAGTACATGCAGCTAGTGACTGAACCGTACCTGCAACAAGTCAAGTGCTGGCCTGTGTCTGGTCGTCATATTCTAGCTCAGTTTAATGATACATCAGTGGTTGTCTACCAAGCCTTCCGTCCTACTATTGGTCACTTTGCTGCTGAGCATGGCTATTTTGGAGGTGAGTTTAGTCTCAAGCGCATGAGCTGGATTAAGCCGAATTTCCTCTGGATGATGTATCGCTCAGGTTGGGGTACTAAAACAGGACAAGAAGTAATTTTAGCAGTCCGGATTCAACGCTCGGCTTTTGATGCCATCTTAGCCGCAGCAGTTCATTCCCATTTTGTCAAGGATATCTATTCAACTGAAGTTGCTTGGAAACAAGCTGTTGCTGACTCATCGGTGCGGCTACAGTGGGATCCGGATCATAACCCGTCAGGGGAAAAAGTTGAGCGTCGTGCTATCCAGTTGGGGTTGCGTGGCGAGGTTATCGCCCAATATGCTCGCGATTGGATTGTGAGTATCGAGGATATCTCTGAGTTTGTTCAACAACAGTACCAACACGTCCAATCATCAAATTGGACAGAGTTAGTGACACCTCATGAGGCAGTATATCCGGTTCAGCAGTCTTCTGTTGTTCACAAATTGGGATTATCTACTCCGGAGCTTTTTCCTTGAATAATTGATAACTACTCCAGATTTACTGTGTGCAGCTGGGAAAAAGGAAGCAAGGTGCTGAACTCTTACCTACTCTTTAGCCAGAGGTGAAATTATGAGCGATATCAAATCAGCCTATCAAGCGGTAGCTCTCGCTGTGTGGCAGAGTTTAGTTCAAAAGTATCCGGAGGAGCCAGTCGAACAGGATGCGAATGATTTAGAAGAATTTGAGCAAGTTCGTCATGCAGATAGCAATGGTCAAAATTTTGCACAACCAGAGTCTTTGCCAGTTCGAGATAGCTCAAAAACCAATCCAGACAATTAATACTGACTTTTCATTTTTCATGTGGCACTGGCATCTTGCCAGTGCAGAGATTGAAACAGGCTAGAAGCCTGTTCCACAAGAGATTGTTCCAGGGTCAGCTAAAATAGCTTTGGGACTTACGAAACCCTGGATTCGCTAAAATTATGCCTGCATCGACTCTCACCTCTCCTATGACAACCTTTCCCATCACTGCTGTGATCGGGCATGAGGCGATTAAACTTGCCCTGCTTATGGCAGCAGTTGATCCTGGATTGGGAGGAGTTGCGATCGCAGGACGTAGGGGTACCGCTAAATCCGTTATGGCAAGGGCAATTCATTCCCTGCTACCGCCGATTGAAGTAGTTAAAGATTCCTTTTGTAACTGCCATCCCAATTATCCTGAAGAGTGGGATGATCAACTGCTTAATCAAGCAGCGAGCATGATAAGTGAGACAGCAACGGGAGCTGATTCACCTTTACTTACACCCCATTGTCCTTTCCCCACAGAAATTATTTCTGCTCCCTTTGTACAAATACCCCTAGGCGTCACTGAAGACAGATTACTCGGTTCTGTAGATGTCGAGCTCTCAGTAAAAAAAGGGGAACCTGTATTTCAACCAGGATTGCTGGCGCAGGCACATCGGGGTGTCCTCTATATAGATGAAATTAACCTGCTTGATGACCAAATTGCTAACCAACTGCTGACAGTTCTTACTGAAGGGTGCAACCAAATAGAAAGAGAAGGTATCAGTTTTCAACACCCCTGTAAACCCCTCTTAATTGCCACCTACAATCCAGAAGAAGGTTCACTACGGGAGCATTTACTCGACAGAATTGCCATTACTCTCTCGGCTGATGGCATCTTAGCATTAGATCAACGAGTCCAAGCAGTAGATCAGGTTCTCGAATATGCCAACTCTCCCCAGCAGTTTATCGAGCAGTACAACGAAGACTTAGACTCTTTAAAAACGGAGATTATCTTAGCGCGGGAGTGGCTCAAGGAAGTCCAGATAACCCATGATCAAATTACCTATCTAGTAGAAGAAGCAATTCGCGGTGGAGTACAGGGACATCGAGCGGAGTTATTTGCCCTGCGAGTGGCTAAAGCTTCTGCTGCTTTAGATGGGCGTCAGCAAATTAATTCTGAAGATTTGCGCCGTGCAGTGGAATTGGTAATTGTACCTCGCTCAACTATTGTCCAAACCCCACCAGAAGAGCAACCACCGCCACCACCGCCACCACCTCAAGATGAATCTCAGCAAGAGCAAGACGAACAAGAGGATAAGGAAGAAGAGGATAAGGAAGACACCGAACAGGAACCACCCACCATCCCCGAAGAATTTCTCTTCGATCCCGAAGGCATTCTCCTTGACCCCACCGTACTCTATTTTGCCCAAATGGCTAAGCGCCAGGGTAAATCAGGAACCCGCAGTATCATCTTTTCAGAAGATCGAGGTCGTTATGTCAAGCCGATGTTACCTAAGGGAGGAGTAAGACGTATTGCAGTAGACGCCACCCTCAGATCGGCAGCTCCCTATCAGAAGGCGCGGCGACAACGTCAGCCTAACCGTAAGGTGATTATTGAACAGGGAGATTTACGTACCAAGCGGCTGGCGAGAAAAGCTGGAGCTTTGGTAGTGTTTGTCGTTGATGCCTCTGGTTCAATGGCTTTGAACAGAATGCAATCTGCCAAAGGAGCAGTAATGCAACTACTGACAGAAGCTTATCAAAACCGTGACCAAGTATCCCTAATTCCCTTCCGGGGAGAACAGGCAGAAGTACTGTTACCGCCAACTCGTTCCATCGCTTTGGCACGGGGACGTTTGGAGCGCCTACCTTGCGGTGGTGGTTCTCCCCTCGCTCATGGCTTGACTCAGGCAGTCAGAGTTGGGATGAATGCTCAGTTGTCAGGGGATATCGGTCAAGTGGTAATGGTAGCTATTACAGATGGTAGGGGTAATATTCCCTTAGCTCGCTCCCTAGGTGAGCCAATAGCAGAAGGAGAAAAGCCGGATATTAAAGGAGAATTGTTGGAAATTGCCAGTCGGATTCGGGCACTGGGAATACAGCTATTGGTAATTGATACGGAGAATAAATTTATTTCTACTGGCTTTGCCAAGGAATTAGCTAAACATGCTGGTGGTAAATATTACCATTTACCAAAAGCAACAGACCAAGCGATCGCAGCAATGACCAAAAATGCGATCGCAGATATCAAATCTCGATAATTGTCTGCACACTGGCAACATGCCAGTTCCACAGATGGGAATCTGCTATAGAAAAATCTCCTGTGGAACAGGCTTCTAGCCTGTCTCCGCATTGCGCTTAATCGTGCTCGTAACCCAAAGCAAAGGAGATAAATCTTATGGCTCATCAATATAATGTACCCATGATGCTCCGCAGTTATTAGCAGCATTCACAAGTCGTCTATCTGCACTCCAAAAATGTGCTTGTTGCGATTCTGCTAAAGCTAAGTAAGCAGCATCATAAGCAACGGTTTGGTTTAGTCGAACAGACCATTCGAGGGCAAGCTGGTGTAACCTAAGTGTGGGTGGAACTTCTGTGATTCCCATCCCCAAAATAGCTTGAAGTGAAGCGATCGCTTGTTCGGAAGATATTCTGCCGATTGCCATTCCCTTGCGGAGACTAGAAACTATTTCGTAACTCCACAAGCTGGGGACTATTAATTCTGTATTTTCTTGTTGCCACTGCTGGATTTTTGCCAAAGAAACTGATGTATAGGGTAGGGGAATCGCCAAAGCCAAAATTATATTTGAGTCCGGTACAATTTTCATGGTTCCCAAATTATTTTCGACCTGTGCTCTTCTCGTTCTGTTCTAACTTCTGCAACCAGATCTCCATAATAGATACCATGAGTTTGTTGGATTTCTGCTCGGAGGGAATTTAAACATTCTAAAGCTTTTTGAGGATGGCGATCGCCTTCACCAGAGATTTTATCGCTTCTTTGTTTAAGGGTTTCTAATCCCAGACGCACCACTTCCACAGCTACTTCAGAGAGTGTTTGATGTTTTTTAGTCGCTAACTGTAGTAGGGTGTCGTACTGTTGGGGTTCTAAAAACAGTGAGGGATATGGATATTTTGTCATCTTATTATCTGTACATAAATGTTTTGGTAATTTTTACTATTGTATCATCCAGACTGGTTTGCAGTTGTGGGAGTGCCGAGTTTATCGCTTGCTATACTTTGAGCAATAACTAGGCGATCGCAAACGAACTTCACTACCAGCCAAAAGCAACAGACTAAGCGATCGCAGCAATGACCAAAAATGCGATCGCAGATATCAAATCTCGGTAGGTGTGGCTCATCAGTTGGACCCCACATTCAGCAGGTTGATTGCGAGATTTAAGAATTAAGAATTAACTTTTAGCTTAACTGAGCAGTATTGTGCTGTTTGTTAATTTATTCAATCGTATCAGGATCAATATTTAGTTCCCGCAGTTTTGCGGCTAACTTGTCTGCTCGTTCTTCTGGAGAGATCACCAATTTACCTTCTGAGGTAAAAAAGCGGACAAAGTTTTCATGTATTCCTAAATATAATCCTAACTGTTGACTCCATAAATGTCCTTGCTCATTCAGTTCTAGTTTTTCGTATTTTCCATCTACTAAATGAAAGCCAGACAACTCTAAGTTTTCTGGATCAAATAAAAAGTAATCGGGAGTGCGAAAGGTATCTTGATAAATCTTTTTCTTAGTGGTTTTATCCGTATTTGCTGTAGATGAGGATAGCACTTCAACAATGACATGGGGATATTTGCCATCTTCTTCCCAAACCACCCAGCTTTTACGAGTTTTCTTTTCTGTTTCCAAGACAACGAAAAAGTCCGGACCTCGGAAATATTCAGATTTTAGTTGGTTGGGGCTATAGTAAACTGTTAGGTTAGCAGCAGCATAAAAATCATTGCGATCGCGCCACAGCCATTTGAGACATTGGAGCAGAAAGATGATTTGCTCTAAGTGTAGTTCGGTTTCCAAGGGAGGTTCGTTGCTATATAAATCGCCTGGGGGAAAGATAACATCTGCGGCGATTGTTTGGGAAGTTTCTGATTCTTTAATAGCTTCTTGAACAGGAGGCATTGAATTTTGAATGCAAGAATTTTGAATCTGGTAGCAGGCGTCTCGCCTGCCTGTGTCTCCCATGATAATTCAAAATAAAGTGCGATCGCCGATTTTGTAGGGTGCGTTAGCAGGGGAGCAATCTATTAATAAATGGATAATCTCTGCTCCTGCGTAACGCACCAAACCCCTTTGCTCAAATTATTAATTCTCCTTTGTTTCCCTATCTCCCCATCCCCCCATCCCCCCACCCTTTTTTTCGCTCACCCTCTCGAAAGTAGTTTCGAGGGGGCTAATGAACACTTTTGTGGGATACAAACGCAATAATTTTACGTATAAGATTCGTCTGTAAAATCCAAACAAATGCGCCAAAGGGGATGGCAACCATAATTCCTAGGATAATGTGAAACGCGATCGCAGAAAAACTGGGCAAGAGACACTGAGGTGATTCTGGTTGAGAGTTGTTGGAACAGTCCCAGGGAAAAATTTCGCTGATAATAGTTTTAGCTGGTTTGTTGGCAACTTGAGCAGAAACGCCGCTAACGGCTAATCCGGTACTAACAAAGGTAATGAATAATTCTAAGCGTTGTTGACGGTTTTGGGCAGCAGCTTCGCTAGCGCGATCGCTTTGGGCTTGTTCGATTGCTACTGTACCACGAATGGCATCGATCGCTTGTTGAAATGTGGTTTGTTTAGGAGCCAGATAGTTGAGGTGGGTTTGAATTTGGCTGCGATCGCGATCGCGGCTTTGTTGGAGAAAATCTTGCCAAAATTGAGGGATATTTCCTAGATTTGCTAATTTCTTCAGGCAGATTTCGTAGTTGGTTGTGTTGGTGGTTAGGGCGGTGTGGTGAGCTTGGAGATCTCCTAAGCACTGATTGTAATTTATAGTATATTTTGGTAATTTTGTCAATTCGGATTGAAGTTTATCAAGGCGAAGTTTACGCTCATTTGTTGCTATTAATTGGGACAAATCATCGATATGTTTGTCTAATTGGCTGTAGATGAGTCTAGCATCTCGATACCGCTGGCTGGCTTGGGCATTAATAAAACGAATTTTATGGTAGTAGCAGAATAAGTTTAAGAGCAAGTTATAGCCTTGAGCTGTTAGTTCGATAGTTGGGGATTGTTGGTGATTGAGCCAGATTAAAAGATGGTATTGCTGAGTTAAATCTTCGGGATGGCTGGGATTGATTACCTGAAATTCAAATAATAAGCTACCGAAGAGGTTGTCTTGGTTTTGGAAAATTGGGTTTAAGTCTGTTCCAGCTACTAAAGCATTTGCACATTTTTTGGCAAGTTCTAGACACTCGTCTGTAGTACCATCCACTTCACCATACAACCAAATAGTTTGTCCTAAGCTAGCTTGAATTGTACTGGGTAAGAGGGATTGTGGTTGGAAGAGTTGCAGCTGAGGGATGCTAATTTCTTGAGTGGCATCGGGAGATAAAGTGAGCTCCGCAGCATAGGTATCATGGAGGCGAAAGGCTTGCAGGTTGGCGTGAATTTGGAAGCCTTCTGTGGTGGGAATGCTGCCTAATTCTAAGCTGTCGGTATGGGTAAGTTTGAAGGATGGTTTTCTTGCTTCTTGAGCTGGATCGTAGGTATTGTTGTTATAGCAAATGAGATGCGATCGCAAGTCTTTAAGTTTGTGGAAGGGGAGGGTATTCTCTCCCAACTGAGCAAGATTTTCCCATAATAGTGACGCACTCTCATCTACTTCATCTAGAGCATTGGCGAAGCTTTGGCAAAGATGAAACGCATATAAGCTGATGGTAAAATTTTCCACTGAAGAGAATTCTAAATTCTAAATTCTAAATTTTCTTACTTTATTCAATCGTATCGGGATCAATATTTAGTTCTCGCAGTTTTGCTGCTAACTTGTCTGCTCGTTCTTCTGGAGAGATCACCAATTTACCTTCTGGGGTAAAAAAGCGGACAAAGTTGTCATGTATTCCTAGATATAATCCTAACTGTTGACTCCATAAATGTCCTTTATCATTCGGTTCGAGTTTTTCGTATTTGCCGTCTACTAAATGAAAGCCAGACAACTCTAGGTTCTCTGGATCAAATAAAAAGTAATCGGGAGTCCGAAAGGTATCTTGATAAATCTTTTTCTTAGTGGTTTTATCTGTATTTGCTGTAGATGAGGATAGCACTTCAACAATGACATGGGGATACTTGCCATCTTCTTCCCAAACCACCCAGCTTTTACGAGTTTTCCGTTCTGTTTCCAAGACAACAAAAAAGTCAGGACCTCGGAAGTATTCTGATTTTAGTTGGTTGGGGCTATAGTAAACTGTTAGGTTAGCAGCAGCATAAAAATCATTGCGATCGCGCCACAGTAATTCTAAGCAGGAGAGGAATAAGATAATTTGTCGTAGGTGTAGTTCGGTTTCCAAGGGAGGTTCATCGCTATATAAATCGCCTGGGGGAAAGATAACATCTGCGGCGATTGTTTGGGAAGTTTCTGATTCTTTAATAGCTTCTTGAACAGGAGACATGGTAGGTTTTAGGTGTTAGTTTGTTTCCTTCCTAGAGAATTACCAGAAATAAAAGCTAATTAAATTGTATCAGGGTCGATTCCTAATTCTCGTAGTTTGGCAGCTAGCCTTTCTTTTTGCTGGTGTTCTGATTCTGCGTATTCTTCCGGTGTTGGGACAAGTTGTCCTTCTGGGGTAAAGAAGCGGACAAAGTTGTCATGAATACCTAGATATAATCCTAACTGTTGACTCCATAAATGTCCTTTATCATTCGGTTCTAGTTCTTCGTATTTACCGTCTACTAGATGAAAGCCAGTCAAGTCTAAGTTCTCTGGATCGAATAAGAAATAATCGGGAGTGCGAAAGGTATCTTGATAAATCTTTTTTTTGGTGGTTTTATCTGTATCTGCTGTGGATTCGGAGAGTACTTCGACAATAACATTGGGATATTTGCCATCTTCTTCCCAAACCACCCAGCTTTTACGAGTTTTCCGTTCTGTTCCCAAGACAACGAAAAAGTCTGGACCTCGGAAGTATTCTGATTTTAGTTGTTTGGGGCTATAGTAAATTGTTAGGTTAGCAGCAGCATAGAAATCATTGCGATCGCGCCACAGCCATTTGAGACATTGAAGCAGAAGGATGATTTGCTCTAAGTGTAGTTCGGTTTCCAAGGGAGGTTCGTCGCTATATAAGTCGCCTGGAGGAAAGATAACATTTGCGACGATTGTTTGGGAAGTTTCTGATTGTTTAATAGCTTCTTGAACGGGAGACATGGCAGTAATAGGTGTTAGGTGTGGGGAATTGAAAATTAAAGATAGATCCGGGTCTACTCTGTCCTATTGTTTGTTCTCTGTTGCTTACTTGAGGAATCGTCAACTAGGGGTTTGTTTTTAACATTGTCAACTAGGGGTTTGTTTTTAACAGTAATATTGTCCAATAATTCTCGACAGGTTGGGTTGGGTTGACCTGGCTGAGTTGATGGTTTGGCATTACCCGGACCTATGTCTACTAGTCCTTCCAGTGAATTTACAGAAAGGAATTGGGTGAGTTTATCTTCATAAGCTTGTAGGAGCTGGCTGTTGTTTTGGGATTGTAACCAAGCTACAATCCCTCGACTAATATCCTCGTCGTCTTCCAATTCACGAGTTTGCTGGTATACTTCCTCTAGAGATGGAAGAGAAATGATACCGGTTTCAAATAAATTGATGAAGGCTAGAGTGCTAGCGACATACGTAGACATGGGTTAAGCTGTTGTAAATTTAAATGTCTATTGGTGAAATCAAATAAAAACGACAGATTCCAGTCCCTCTGTTGCTTTACTCGCAACACAAATAAAGATGCGTTGCGAGCTTATTCTCCTTTACCAATAACACAAAATCCAGACCAATAATCAGGGGAATTGAACGGTTTTACAGTCGCTCCAATTGTTTGCTTCCATTCATCGAAGTCTTTCCTTAATTTAACTTGCCAAACAAAATCCAGTTTTGAACCCCTGAGCCAAGATTGAAAGCCTTCCACAGTAGTTTCCCGCAGCCAGAATTGAGCAGCTCGCAGAGCAAGGGTGATATGATCTTGCTGCTGGAGTTCTTCGTAAAATTTTGCCATCAATAAGGCGGTGGTTTTGGCTTTGACTTTCCAGAGGGTACTGACGACATTGGTACTTCCGGCGAGGAGGAAGCCGTGGGGTAAGCTGTTATATTCATCACTGATGTTGGTGAAATCGGTAATTCCGGTTTCGCAGGCACAGAGGGTGACAAGGCGGCAGTTATTGAGGCGGAAATGGGCGATAATTTCTGTGACGGTTAGGTTACCATCGGCAAGCTCTAACCCTGAATCGAGGGGCGAGTCTGGCTCGAAGTAGCCGTGACAGAAGAAGAAGAGACAGTGGGCACTTTGCAGTTTTGGATGTTGGGTGAGAGTTTGAGTAGTTTCGTCTGTTGGTAAGAGTACTGATTTGCTAGCTTTCTCTTTTCTGAGAATGTGGGAGTGGGTAAACTGTTGTTTAATGGCTTCGACTACACCTAAATCCCTTTCGTACAAATCGGAGGTGGGGGTTTGAATGGCGAAGAGGGTGTCGAAGTGAGGGCGCTGGCGGGTTTGTAATTGTTGCAGCAGTTGGCAACTGGGAGCATAACTTACACCATGGGAAAACAAATCTAAGAGATACGTTGGTGAGGTATCAGTATTTTGGGTGGAATCATGTTCAATTGGTAAAGTATGTAATGGAAATAGATGGAAGAAGCCGTGGGGGATGAGGATCAGTCGGTTGCAGGAGGAGGGTAGGAGCTGGAGGACTTCTTTGAGGTGGAGGATTTGGGTGAGATTTTGCAGTTTGTTGGCGAGTTGGTTTCTCCAGGTCTCCCTTTCTTCCGAGGTTTCCCGTTGTTTTTTGTAGGTTTGCCAGTAGGTAAGTGCACAATCGATTAACTTATCACAGTCTTCCGGGGTGGATTGCCAGATGGAAGGAGGAGCATCTTTGGTGATGATGAAGGCAAGGAATATCTCATTGGTGATATACCACTCAATTACAGCAGTTCCCCTATCTAGGCTTTGCTGGAATGAGTCGAACTCGAAATCGGAACCGACACGAAGATAGTCATTTTGCAATTGGTTGCGTTGCTCTCGTAAGTCTTGGAGACGTTGTGCCAATTCTCTATAGTTTTTGGTATTGCCTTGTTGGATTTGGTATTGGGTGCTGGCAATTTCGTCCCGGAGTTGGGTAAGTTTTGCAGCATCTTCAGGGGGAAAAATGGTGTGGGAGTCCCCTAGGAGGATGGCTTCGACAAGGTTGCGGTTTTTGCTGCGCTCGGCGTATTCTAGGGCTTTGGTTGGTTGGTTCAATTGTAGGCAGGTTTCTACGATATTGATATAGAGCTTGTTCCATTCTTCTGCAAGCTTCTGTTTACTCTCTTTTCCCGACAGAATCTCCTCTCGCAGAGATTCGACAGTATTAATGGCGGCAGAGAAAGTTTGGTAAGCAGATTGCCATTGTTGGATAACTCGGTAGGCAAGTCCCAGGTTGTATAGTGTTTCAGTATGCTTTTGGGGGAAAGATTCACGGGCGAGAACTTGTAGGGCATTTTTGTAAGAAGCGATCGCCTCTTCTAAATTATCAGCCTTTCCTCCCCGAATCCGATTACTATAGGCATTTGCTAAGTTATTCTGAGTTTTTGCCCACTCAACAGGGAAAGCTTCACGAGTGTAAATTTGTAGGGCATTTTTGTAAAAACTGATCGCCTCTTCTAAGTTATCAGCCTTTTCTCCCCAAATCCGATTTCTATAGGCAGCTGCTAAATTATTCTGAGTCATTGCCCAGTCAAGGGGGAAAGCTCCACAGGTGTAAATTTGTAAGGCATTTTTGTAAGAAGCGATCGCCTCTTCTAAATTATCAGCCTTTTCTCCCCGAATCCGATTACTATAGACATTTGCTAAGTTATTCTGAGTCATTGCCCAGTCAAGTGGGAAAGCTTCACGGGTGTAAATTTGTAGGGCATTTTTGAAAGCAGCGATCGCCTCTTCTAAGTTATCAGCCTTTTCTCCCCGAATCCGATCACTATAGGCATTTGCTAAATTATTCTGAGTCATTGCCCACTCAACAGGGAAAGCTTCACGGGTGTAAATTTGTAGGGCATTTTTGTAAGAAGCGATGGCCTTTTCTAAATTATCAGCCTTTTCTCCCCGAATCCGATTACTGTAGGCAATTGCTAAATTAT